>Ga0247813_10000492_pt1 | contig 36600 bp, 67 predicted proteins | sample UWRJL169409C1_FD_180719 | JGI IMG/M metagenome (GOLD analysis project Ga0247813, IMG submission 180719) | Plant litter microbial communities from Arlington Agricultural Research Station in Wisconsin, United States - UWRJ-L169-409C-1 | ecosystem: Environmental > Terrestrial > Plant litter >... | reverse complement strand
ACATGTGCGGTTGTTCTTCAATCGGTGACCAGTTTTTCTCTGGTTTTCCCATTGGGTTTCCAAATCTAGTCGTGATTTTGTAGGTACTGTTCTCAAAGTCAATTAAAGCTTCGGCTTGCTCTTGGTTTATCCTGCCTTTTGCGTTAGATAGATGATTCCCAACAGCCCACAAATCCTTACCGTCTGACCATATACGAACGTCCTCAAGTCGATTTGAGTTAACGTCGTCAGCTACTTCAGGTATCAGAACGCGCAAGTCTACCAATTCATCGCCCACAAGCCGTCCTACAGCGAGTGTGCTGCGCCAATGCCCCCAAATGGTACTGTCTACGGTATAGCCCCTCAAACTCACGTACAGCTCGCCTTTGTGCCTTGTGATTGAAGGATTCCAGTAGAACTCATCCACAGCTTTTCGTGGCGGAGTAATAACGATACCTAATTCAGGTCGTTTCTTGACGATGGTAAGTGAGCCGTAATTAGTTCTGTCTATTCTGTTTACCCTGCGTGACCGGTACATTATTTAAGATACTCCCTAACTTTTTCGTAATCGAACGTGTTGTCTTGTGAAGAATATAACACAGTCTCGTCGGTTATTGGTTGGTTTTTAGGGTCTACAGATTGCTTAGATGGAATCTCAAACCAATTTCCGATGATTGACCGTATAAACATTGGGTTTGAGGTTCGGATAAGTTCCGCTGCATCCCGCAGTTGTTCAGAGTTTACAAGGAAAGGGATGTGCATTTCATACGATAAAGTTGGTTGACCGTTCTCAAGTAAGAAGTCTCGAGTCTGTTTAAGTTGTCGGGTGTAGCTGTCGCCCCTTCTACGGGATGTAATATGCTCGTCAAGTGTTCCCCTATTTTGGTACTCTAAGCTCCAAGGCTGCAAAATAAAGATGTCGTCAGCCATGATAATGAAGTCGCCAAGAAAGTCTGCTGCGGTAAGGTAAGCGCATATCTCGTCGTTTGACTTTACGCGTGAGTCTTTCCCCCAAGGGTATTGGATTGGGAGGTGGGTATAATCACCCTGTAAGTCAGGCTTGTCACCGATGATAAATACTTCGTTATTAAATTCTTTCAAGTTTTTGAGAGACTCGATCGAAAGTTCAAGCTCTCTTGTCCGTGATTTTTTGTAGGAGTAAACGACAGGGTACTTACTCACTATAGTTCATCCAGTCTCTTGCGAAAGTTATCATCAAAATCAACGATAATCTGTTTAGGCAAAATAAACCTCAAGATACGTATTTTAAACCTGTCTAACTTAGATGGTTCTTGTTTTGTTATAGCGTAGTGAATAATCATAAGTCCTCAATCCGTTTAGCTACTCCGTCAACCACGACGAAAGGTAGTTGTAATCCATAGCTATCTGCCTCTGCCTGAAAGTCTTTAGAGAGGTTTGTACGGCGTACTTGATACTTTACCTTGTTATCGAGTGCATACTCATTTAAACGCCTGTGTAGTGGCTTATTCGCACACGCTAAACACTTTGAACTGTAGACAATCATCATGAGTTTTTCTCCAAAAAAATAACCACTCCTACAATAGCGAGCGGTGCAATAAACCATAGTCCGATATACGTTCCTAAAAGAATGATAGGGATTGAAAGCCATACAGAGAGGCACACTGTACAATGTAGTGCCGAGTTGGGAAACTTATTCCTTAGTCGTGCAAAGACGCTCCACGCGCCGTCATATGAGCTTACAAGTGCCGCCAATCCGTAGACTGCTAGAGCTGTGATAATAAAGTTCATTTACTTGCTCCTATGTGTCGGCTTAAATCAGTAACTACCATTTCAACTCCTTCACCTACTCTTAGTTTTAGTGCGCTAATCAACTCAGTCGGTTTGTTTATCTGTTCGGATTCAATCATTGAACGTATCTTTCGTATTCTCGGAAGGTAGTTCCGGTGAGTGTGCCTCAAAAAGAATGTGTGGAAGCTGGTCATGACAAATACTTTTTCATCGGTTAGTGCAAACATCAGAGTCGGTGAGGCTTCGTATATCCATACGCCACTTCCTTCGAGTTTTTGTTTGCACTGGTCAATGTTGCTCACATGTTGCCCCCGTTATGTTTGGATTATAGCATTAACGGGATTAGTTGCAATAGTCTATTTGTTCTTCCGGCGTTTTTTCATCTGTGCTAGAGATTGGTCATATTCGTAGTACAAGGTAAATTGTGAGAGTTTTGACCGTCCTATCTTACTCATAACTATTTACTCCCTCGCTTAGTAACTAGAACAATTCCTAGCACGAACAATCCAAACCCGAGTGTTGCGTAAAACTCTGGTAGGCTAAGTAAAGGTTTGTAATCACCCCAATACGCTAATATCCATAAGTACCAGTAGAACGCGAGCAGTCCTAACGGCACAAGTATAATCCAACCCACAATATTACTTTTACTCATTATACTTTCTCCTTAGTGATTATTGAACGTTGTTGGACGTCGAGGGTGTTTATATCGTTGAGAATCTGCTCACGAACCAGCTCATATTCGCCTTTCTGTGCATTATGACCACGCTCAAAGTATTCAAACCTATCTTCTAGTACAAGTGATGTGATTGCTGCCTTAGCTTCTTGATAGGCTTTGTCCATTTCCCCACTATCTCTTGCGGTATAGGCATGTGCCTTAAACACTGTGAGGGCTTCGGTTAGCCTTTCATCAAATGTAGACTGTGGTGTTTGATCGCTCATAGCTTGTCTCCTTTTTGGCTTCCATCTGGTGTTGAGTCCCGTAGATTCGCTAGGTAGTCGATAATCTCGTTAATCACTTCTTCAATAACCATCGCGTTGTTGTCGTACCTAAAAGGTATATGTAGTTTTTCGGGTAGGTTCACTGCGTCTCCTTTATGTCTTAGGGGTTGTTTCACGACTCAACCTCCACGAAAGTAAGCCCTTTCACTTCGTATGTCCTAGGACTGTCAGGGTCGCTACTCAGAAGTTCGACAGGCTTGAACCACTCGGGGTCGTCGCGGAGCTGACCAGGGAAGATGTGCGTTTCTGCCGCCCACCCTATGTGCCCTCCATTTCCCTTCTGGCAATCACCCTGAACCCATATATTAGTCAAGTATCCACTTGCAATACCACCAATGTCACGCTTGGCGTCGTGTTCCCTATGTTGGAATAATGTACCAGCAGGAAAGCCAGGTATCTCTATTTGTAGTGCGTATAAGTTGTCGTATTGGTACTTGCTCATTACTTATCTCCTTTTAGTGCTTGTAGCTCGGCTTCTAGGTGTCGTTTGCGTCCTGCTAGTGAGCGTGTGATTGCGTTTGCGTTAGGCAAGTCAACTGAGTTTAACCACGCCGCTTCTGACTCTTTGTAACGCGCTTCTAGTGTAGCGGACTCGATAAGTCGTTTGGCTGCATCTATCACTGCAACAAACTGTTTATCGGTAAGCTCCGTCTGTAGCTCTTGTACTTCAATTGAGAACGCGACTAGGCGCTCACTACTAGTATCTGAGGTAGTACTCATGACTGCCCCTTTTTTACCAAAACAAAACACTTGACCACTCTTATTTCTTTCTGTGCGACATCAATCTCGTATGTATCTTCCTCGCCCCAATCTTGCCGCCATCTCGTGTCAACATCGTTCGGGTCAATCGTGAAACCTTCTTGAAGTTGGTATTGTTCTCCATCTATCTCAATCATTTCTTCCCCTCCGTTAGTGTGGTTTGTAGTTCTGCCTTTAAAGCTTCAAGCCTGTCATTCATTATTGCAGCAAACTGCTCGTCATCCGTACCATGCCATGCTTCCATCGTGACTAGTGTGTTCTCGTATGCTGCCTTAACCCTCTCTTCTTCGATAAGGGCGGCAAGTCTTTCGTATACAGACTCTTTGCCTTCCGACGTATAGTTCATGGAATAGCTTTGAATTGTGCCGTGAAGTGGTATTCCTCCTTGTCCCCTAGAACTGGTGGCTGGTGGTGGAAAGACGCGGTCAAGTTTCTCTCGTAGGTCTTTACTTGGTTTCATAGAAGCTCCAATAGGTTATCTTTGATTAGCCGTTTTTCTTCGGGAGTTGAATCAATCATACCTTTAATAGCTCCTTCTTTGTTACGTTGGCGTTCAAAAACATCACTGACTGTGCTCGTTAGCTGTTACTCCATGAACCGTCTATAAAGTGGTATTCCTTACCGCTTGGTGGGTACTCAATCGACTTAAGGTTCTTGAGAGCGGTTGTAACGATTGTCTCCGCATATGCACGTGACTGCTCGGTGAAAAGCTTGAGTAAGCTGTCTATAGTATCTCCATCAATTGAACCGTCGTTTGCTTCTCCCCAAGACAATAAGTCTTCTGCGTGTGCCTCGATAGCCTGCTTTAGCTCTGCTTCTGTCATTAATGGGTTATTCATCCTTGCTCTCCAAACCTACAACATTTACGTTTACAAGTTCTGTGTGACCGCCCTCGTGATTGGTCGTAGTTACTCTCTGTTTGTTAGTCATGATTTGTACCAACTATCTAAGTCTATGTAAATCATCACCCCTGCAAGTGCTGCAAATATAGAGCCAAAGAAAAGTCGCACCCATGACCATAGATTCATGTCACCCCAAGATATGAGTAGTATCATGGCAATACCCCACAGGACAACAAACCATATCAGTTCTTTACTCATTACTGTATCTCCTCTCGCTCTAGGGCTGCAATACGTGACTCAAACACTCCAGTCTTCCTAAATGACACGCTGTTGCGGTTCTTAGCCCACCAAAGGCGTTCGCTGCGGATTCCTGCATCAAAGCCTTTCTGAGTCTCTTGGGCTATTAGAGCAGCCAATTCGTCAATGAATCCGTATAAGTTGTCATCGTTTGTTTCGCCAAGTTCATGTGCGTCGTACTTGCGGATAAGCTTTTTTAGCTCTCGTTCATTAGAGGGAGTAAGACTCATGATTTTGGTAATCCCTCTGGGTACAGCTTACCGCAAGAGCACTTAGGCCATCCTGTTATCGTTGTAGAGTCGTAAACATGCGTGTGCTCATCCATTACTGTTCTCCTTGTTCTATACCGTTAGATTTTAGTTGGTTAAGTTCAGCTACTAGTTCTTCGCGCCGTTCAAATCGGTAGTCTGAGAGTCGTCGTACCTCGTTCATAGGTACAGCATTTAGCTCTTCCAAACGTGCTTGTAGTTCACGAGACTTGACTAGATCTACTATTTCGTTGGTTGCTTCGCCCTTTGTCAAGCTGCCCAGTGAGCTAGCCTCACTGCGGGAAGCTGCGGCAACAATCCTGTACACGGTCTTATCTAGTTCTGTATCTTCCTGTAATCCCATAGTCTACCTCTCTTCTCTAATCGCTTTAGTGATTTGATCAATAGCTTCGTTGAAACCAATATCTTCGTGACCCTTAGTTCCTAGTGACTTACCAAAGTACTCCGTAAGGTTTCGCTTCTCTGGTAATACGGATTCAAAGGCTTTGAGGACTGCTTCGATGGCATCTGGGTAGTTGCCTAGTGGTTCACCCAACAGTTCGTTGCCGTGCCACTCTTCGTAAAGAATAACACCCTCTAGCTGCTCTCGTAGTGTCTTAGGGTTATGTGAGGTCATTCAACCACTCCTTCTTCAACTTTTTAGTTTCCTTTGTAAGCGGTTCTGCCCTTTCGATGACATCATGGTACACACCTGACTCGACGGCACTGAGCCACTGTTCACACCCCTGCACGAGATAGTCCCAGTACTCCCTATGATTACCAACGTCTATCATGTGGTCGTTGTTCCGCTCCTTTTCTATTAGAGTAAGTAGTGTGTCGAAGAAACGGCGTGGCTTGTTTTGTAACTCGTCAACATCGCCTAGTAAGATTTGCCAAGGGTCTTTATTAGAACGCTCCCCGAGTCCATAAGTTGAACCAAGGGTATAAAATTCACCTGTCCGTGAGTACGTAGTTCGCTCACCTTCTTTTGAGTGTACGGTTACTACGCTCATCCCTTAATCTCCTTAGTTATAGCGTTAAATATCAGTGTAATAGGTAGCATCACTACTATATAAAGTACAATTACGATTACTACTTCTGCTTTGTAGGTTATTTTCATAGCTTCACTCCTGCTTCGTGCAACTCTAAGGTAAGCTTGAGTAGTGCCAACAAGGGTGTTTTTTCTCTGATATAGCTTACTTCATCTATTTGGTGGTATGAGAAAGCTCGCCATCCATAAACTTTAGAAATGTTTCCTTGCCCATAACTCAACTCGACTTCGTATTCTTTTAACTTATCTAGTAGGAAGTCACTCGTATACCTAGGACAAACAGCCTGACTGTACTTATCACTCTTAGTCACCACGTTCTCGCGCATCCAGTTGTTGAACCCACCATTCTTGTTTGGATTCCACTTAGTAAGGTCGTATACCTTTTTCGATAACTCTAGCAATTCCTCGTCCATCACTTCTTCCTTTCAAACAACGCTAATAGTAATTCCCCTGTAGTATCAATCCAAAAGTCTAGTAGTTTACTTAGGTAGTTCATTGTTGCCTCCTACTGCTCGTAAGTGCATCTCAGTCTCTACTCGGTCTTGCATGTAAAAGAGTAGCTCTCCACTTGCCTTCTTAACCTGAGCGTCAAAGAGTGCCATTTGTGCGCGAAGTGACTTGAGGGTTTTGTCTTGAATGGTAATCACGATTTCGCCAGTAGTTCTGGGTTTTCCCATACGTTGCCGATAATTTCTACTGATTCTTTTTTAACAAAGTCAGAACAATCTGAGTCGTAACCACTGAATGGTAGATAGCCCACAGTGAAATCATCCCACCGTACTTCTTCTTTGTATACTGTTTCATAACCATACACAAAAGTAATGACATCCCCCTCGTATATCTCCTTACCATTCTTGTCGAGGAGTCCTGTGAACTGCATGACAGCACCAGAACTGAACCACCAATCAAAGTCTAGACCGTCCTCGGCTGCTCTGTCTACGAGTTCTTTAAGTGTTACTGACCTTGAAACCAGACCATTTTTATTTAAAGCTCTAAACTTTAGTTCCCTACTCATAACTGCTCACCTCCTATAACTGTTACCTTAAATGCTTTCAGGACTCCATTTCTCATTTTCCAGATGACTTGGTGATTGCCTCGCAACAAAAGGGTGTCACCCTCCTTCTTAACAAGTTCGTGTACTTCTACGGGTATAGTTACCTTCATAGCAGCGCCTCCACTAACAGGGCAGCTCCAAGGTTGACGAGAAAGTAGATTCCAGCGAACACACCAATAAGAATTAGCTCTGCCGCTTTCATTTGTCGTCCTTACCGAACAACGCGATCATAAGTCGTTCTGTTTCAAGTGTCCACCAAGCCCATAGTTTCTTTAAATAGTTCATGAATGAATCCTTCTGACCTCAAATAGGTCTTTATATTCGGGGTGCTTGTCGATTAAGATACGAACGTACCGGCTGCGGTAGCTATTATTTAGTTTATACGTGTCACCCGTCGTCGCCATGTGTGAGTTCCAGCGTAGTACCTCAAATATCATACCAATGCCAATCTTTTTACGACCGCGTGTAAAGGCTTGTGAGGCTAGTTCCTCAAGCTTGGCGAATACTTGTGGGTTCTGTTCGTGAAACGCCCAAAAGCGAGCGTCTAGTGAGCTTAGTTCAGTATTCATATACTACCTATCCGCCGCGTGGTTAGAGTTACCGTCTGCACCTGACCAGTCGAGGAGTTCAAGAATTTCTTCGACTGATTCTACTTGTTCGTCGTCACCGCGACCATATTCCATGCCCCATAATAGGTTGTTAGGGTCACCGTTGATTGTGTGGTACGCCCTACGCATGTGTGTAACCTGAATCTTGGTGTGGTTTCCTGCAAGCAGCATGTCGCGCTGTGCCTTTTCAAGCACTCCTATGGTACTTCCGAAGTACTTTGGTTTGTTGATTACGTCTATGGTTGTCATTGCAGTACTCCTACTTAGCACCTTCATCTTCGCTTAGTATGTCGAGTACTTTTACAGGTTCACTGTCAAATACAGTTGCTCGTGCTTGAACCAATAGGTCACTAAGTTCAATCCAACTTAGGTTTGCGTGTTCTACTATCTCTTTATTAACTGTTACCTTGAGTGTATATAGTTTCATGATTCCGCCTTTCTTTAGCTTACCTTGAGTATATCACAAGCTAGATAGCATTGCAATAGTCTACACAAAAAAGCTCCGATCGTGCCGGAGCTTTTGTTAGATGTAACCCAACTTCTTACAGGTATTATACCAACCAGACGTTTTGCAGAATGAACCCTGCGCTTTATACATCTCGTAAGCATATTGTACGTTATTCTCGGCAACTTTCAACCATTCTTCGGGTGGGCGCGTGTTACGCATTTCACCAATCAGATTGATTTGAAAGCAGCCAACTGAGTAGTCACCTGTGTTTGGGTTATCGTTCACAACCGTCGGTATGTTCTGACTTTCAACCGTCATAATCTCCGTGGCTTGTTCGACATTCCAGTCGTACTTACCTATTTGACTTTGACAGTCATTTAAATGTGTCTGTGGCTGTATATCGTCCTCGCTGGTACGCTCTACAGCCGCGGTTGGTTCACTTATTGCCTCGGGGACTTTAACCGCCTCAGAGGGCTTTAAAAGCGGCTCTACTCTTTTACTGATACTTCGATTGAGTTAACAACTCGGCTTGCTGCGTTCGCCGTAACCTCAAGGCTAAGGAAGTATCCGCCGATAAGCCCGACAACTAATGCCAATGCTACGAGGATTCCTGTTGTCTTGATTTGGTTCTTTCGCTTTTCCTTAGCGAGAAGTTCCTCGATAGGTTGTGTCTGTTCTTTTACCTTTGTCATGATGCCCTATTCTTTCTATTAAGCGTATGGTGCTAGTAGTAAGTCAGAAAGAGCTTGGTTCATAGCTATGTTCTTCCACTTGTTTATGCTCGCAGGTTTACGATGTGCAAGGTTTCAGTTACTACCAGCACTACTACGCTTAATTGTTTCGCTTAGTGGCTTTCGAGAGGGTGGTGAGAACCGTTGAAGCCGTTACCGGCACAAGCGCGCTAAGTGCTTGATATTCTTTGTGTTCCCTCTAGGAAGCCACTAACCTTTTTATTTGTTTGTTGTGAACCTGAGCGGTTGGATGCCGTTGGCTATCGCTACTTGAGTGCCGCTCGTTGTTCGTTTCGCCTTTCTAGGCTGTCTCTATACTATCAGGCTTGTGCTATTAAGTCAATAGTCATTTGCTTGTACTTTGCAGCTATCTCTATAAAATCGTGGATTTTGTACTGTTTATCTTTTCCCTTTAGCCTTAAAAGCTCCTCAGTATGCTCTAATCCATATCGTTTTATAAGCGCGATTGCGTAGTTTCCATAGTCACCACTTAGACCGAACTTTCCTTGTTTATTACAATAGTCGCACTGACCATTTGTGATTTCCTCGTGGAACAGAACGGCGTTTCCTCGACCGCCTACCGCGTGACCGGCTTGTATATGTCTGAACTCTTTAGGCTTTGTATGGCCTCTAACTGCACACGTAATGCAGACACAAAAATCGGTCGTTCCCGTTGTCGCCAGACTATCCCTGATGCGAATATACATGCTAAAAGCTGCCCAAGCCTTATCTTTGGCAATTGCTCGCGGTGTTTTTTTCTTGCGAGATTTTGGTTTGATTCCTCTTTCAGCCCTAGCGGATTCTAAGTTGTTTATAACAGATCGCCTTAGAAGTGCCTTCGGTTTGTGATACATCGCCGTATGAAAAATAGAGCCGCACACTTCGCCCGACTCTAGTTTAAATTTACAGGTTTGCTGCTTCACTTTCAAATATCCTTTCAAACACCGCTTGAATTACATTTGTTGTCACAGCGTTACCAGCCATTTTGTACCTTTGTGAGTCGCTTACAAACTTTTCTCCGTCCAGTAATCGGGGAATCCTTGCAGTCTCTCGCACTCTAGCGGTGTCAGGCGACGAACTTTCAGCAAGTCTATCTCTATCAAGTGCCACATAAGGTTGCCTTCCTCCTCCTTGCATTGTGCTAAGTGCTGGGCTAATTCCGTCTGGTGAGTAGACGCGATCTGTTGAATGAATTGGATTGTTGAGACGCTCAATCCCTTGTGCATCGAGTTTACGTTCAACGACATAAGTTCCATTTGCTTGTCCGGGGTAGTAGCGAGTGGTAAGGGTGTTAGCCGGTTGTCCCGATAGCTCATCAGTCGGAGCGTAATTTGTTTCGAGAGGAAATATTTGGGGTCGGGGTGTTCCTCTAAGATGTCCGACAATGATGATGCGCTCCCTGTTTTGGGGTACGCCGTGATTTTTGCTGTTAACAACTTGCCATTGTGCGTCGTACCCCAACTCATCAATCGTGGCGATAATTGTTGTAAAAGTGTTTCCGTTGTTGTGGCTGAGAAGCCCTTTAACATTTTCAAAGACGAATAGTCTAGGTCGTTTTGCTCGCAGTATTCTCGCAAGGTCAAAGAATAACGTTCCTCTGGTATCTTCAAACCCTTTTCGTTTTCCAGCGATCGAAAAAGCTTGGCATGGGAATCCGCCGACAATACAATCGAAGTCGGGTAGTTCTTCGGCATTGATTTTTGTAATGTCTCCATAGTTTCTTCCTCCAAACTGTTTTTGATAGACTGCGCTTGCGTATTTGTCGATTTCGGAATAACCAACAAAAAGTGGGGGCTTGTATCGAGACAAAACATCATCTCTTCCTTTAAGAGCAACCCCGTCCCGCCCTTGCCTGTCTTGCTTGACCTCGGAAAGTGATTTACTGCGATATGCATTCTCGATTCCAACTTCAAACCCTCCAATTCCACTAAATGTACTAAATATTTTCACGAGCTTCCCGTTTCTTTTGCTCCCGTAGTCGTGCTGCAGCTTTCTTAGCGTCTGTACGTCTGCTTCCACCTTTAGCACCTACGATTTTAGCGGCATCTTTGCCGAACTTTTCTATTAGTTTCTGTCGAGACTTTGCTGCTCCAATTTTTGTGCCGGGCATGTTATATATCTTCCTGCTGGGTTAAATCTTCAAAGTACAAGGGTCTGATAATCAGTATGTCTCCGTATTCGTCCTCAAGTTGCTGTAGTCCAGTGGCAAGTACATATCGAGATACCTCTTCGCCATTCTGTTGGTTTACAAATCGAACTTTGTATAGATTCTTGCTCACTATTTCTGTTCTCCTTATACTACTTAGTGATTACGTTTGTTAGTTAAATATCTTTTCTAGTAAAGTTTCTGGCTTGAACATGGCCTGAGAATACTTAGTGTGTATACCACCTCCTGTGTTCTCTTGAAATGAACTTACGCCACCTATCGGCTTGTAGCCCTCATCAATTAGCTCTTTAACTCTTTTTTCAAGCTCATATGTAGAGCCGTTGTTCGGGTAACCACCCACTTGAACTACTTTATATATCATCTTTTACTCCTTTGTTTCTGTATTAGATAGAGGGGTCATGACTTAAGGTACTTCTTAATAGTTTTTGCCTGCTTCTCCAGCTCATCTATAAAGTCTTTGGCTACACTCATTTCACTAATTTCAATATCTGTATATACGTTTTGTCCATTAATAGTTATGACGACATACTGCTCCGCAGAGACTAGCCTAGAAATTGTTTTCGTCTTTTTACTCATTCCTTATCATCCAATCCGTTATTAGCAGATACAGCGGTAAGCTTAGTGCCGTTTGTATACTGGTATTTTTTACCTATTTCTAGAAGCATTATTTCTTGAGAACCGTCGGGGAAGGTTACTAAGTAGTACGCTTCAACCTGTATAGTAAACTTTTGTTTGCTCATAGTTTATCCAACCCATCAGTTAACCCCGTTAGCAACAACCTCTTTACTTGTCTGTAGTTGAACTGTTCATCGAGTAAGTGATGATATTTCTCGTTTGCATTGATGTTTTCTCCGTTTACCCTGTGGTATACCATGCGACTAGGCCATATGTCTATGATGTGCGTTGCACCATATACCCTAACTTGATACTCGTCTGGGTCTTTGAACTCCCACTCCAAACCAAGTTCATCGCATAGTTTGGCGAGCTTTGGTAGGTTTTGCGCGTACCAAGATGGTTTCTTTCTACCCATTATGATTCTCCCAACTCATAAGCTCTCCAACCTCCTCAATGTTAAAGTTCGGCTCGCGCCACTTCGCTTCATCCAACACCTTAAATGCTTTACTGAACTTCTCAGCTCCGCTTTCTAAGAATGAACTGTCACAGTGGAATAATTTAATGCGGTGCGGTGCTTCGCTCTCGACGATACAGAAGTACACGTTAGTCGCGTCCTTTAGAAAGTCGTACACGGCTGCCTGTAGGTCGTAGTGCATGTAAAGTGCCTTTTTAGCGAATGAGTCGAACACAAGGCTTGAAACAAACTTCCAGTCGATAACATTTGTGGCTTCGTTGTCGCTTGATACTACGTCGAGGATTCCTTTGACGTTGTAGCCATTCACTTGCTTTTCTACGATCAATTCAGTCGCACAAGGAACTTCTAGGAATGGTTTGACTTTTGGATGTTCAACGAGTCGGTCGATAATCTTGTTCAGGTCGTCAATCTTTTCCTTTGTCACAATCGCAGTATCGTCTGGTTGTGAGTCACGCCATGCCTTTGCTTTGTTAGTGCGGAAAGAGTCGAACGGGCTAATCGCAATTTTCGCTTTTTCACCGCCGAGATGCTCTGAGATTAGTGCATGCAATAACCTACCGTCGCTCATTGCCTGTGTGTCTGTATTGAATAGCCCGAGCTTTTCACCTACGGCGTAGTCATAGCCTTTTTCGTATACCTTCGTAAGGAAACTAGGGGATAGGTTAATTGCTTTCATTGTCTTTTATCGCTTTCTTAACTGCACTTATAAAGTATTCTATTTTATCTGCATACCAATCTTCAAAGTCTTGCTCAATATTCTTCTTTTCATGAAGTATAAACAGTGTTGCTCGCAATCTTTGGCTAGGAGTCTTTTGGTTCACTTGGTGTCTCCGCCTGATTCAACGTGTTGGCAATTTTGCTTCGTGAAGCATCAACTACTTCGGCTTCTTCGATAAAGTTATCGTCGTTACGTGCAAGGTTACGACCGAACAAGTTACCAAACGACTTAGCGGCGTTCTTGATAGCCTCTGTTTTTGCACGAGGTATGGCAAGTACTCCTGCACTAGGCATTAGTTTTGTAAAGTCAGTAGGACTCTCTCCTTTTGAGGTTTGGAACTCAGCAAAGCCGATTCCGTCTGCTACTAGGTACTTGTCTGATTGCGGAATCTTTGCCTTCAAACGAACGACAACATAGAATCCATTAACTACTGAACCTTCTCGCAGGATTTCTGGTGTCCAGCCGTCAAATAAGCCGTCTAGGAGACGTTCCACTGCTGTAATGGGTAGGTAGTCGAATTTACCAAAATCGTGGTGTCTGACAATTTTAGCTGGTGGCTGCATACTAAGAACAGATTTGTATGTAAGCTCTGTCAGCTTTTTCTTTTGAATCGTCTTGTTTACGACCGCAAGTTCTTGGGTTGTTAGTTGTTCTGTCATTTGTTGCCTTTCTTTTAGCTTGTTTCTATTGTAGCACTATCTAGCTTGTGATGCAAGGGTGTCGTGTGTTATACTACAAAAGGTCACTCGCCTTTCTTAACTAGTGACCAAGCAGCGTACTACTCACCCGGTACGCTGTTTCTTTTGTACTTGTATTTAATCCTGCAAGTGGTATTATCAAAGCATATACACTTTGTGTATCGCACCTCGTACGGAATATAGCAAACATCACTAGGTTACACTACCTAGTCCTTGTAACCGTTCAATTAAGTTCGGTTACGGCTCTCACGAGCAGGGTGGCAATAAACTACCTGAACTCAAATAGCCCCAAGTATGGATGGGGCTATTTTATTTGGTGATCGTGTGCTAATATGAATATAACTATTTGACCTTCTTGCGAAAGTTGAATAGGGCGGTATAAATAGAAAAACCCGACTCTTTACGAATCGGGCTGACCTTCTTGCTGTCTTTAGTATAGCACAGGTGTATATTTATGCAACACTCGTGGGGAGCTGTTGACCATTAAGGTGCAGATGCGAGTATAAAGAAATGATGCGACCTATGGCTCAACGTTTTAGGCTATCGTAAAGCTCGCATTGTACTGATGAGTAGAATGGAATATTATTTAGATACCTTAACAAATAGTTTGTTCAAACGTTATAGATAGTGATGAGGGCGCAGTAGTTCAATATTGCTTGAGAACAGTTCGTTAGTGCTATAGGATGCATCACCGAACAGGTTGCAGTTCAAGTCTGCCTGTCCTACGCTCTCTTTTCTGTCTATAACGATTGAAGGTATCTGTGAGTGCGTCATTGACGTGTGGCAGAGAATCATGCCCTAGGCCGCTTCTAGGTGATACGGTAGTTTAGTGTCTACCCACGAAAAGTATGGCGTACTCTTACATACCTTTAATTCACAATCATTGTTGTTCTCTCTGTTGTTAAATCACAAGAAAATGCAAGAAGTTGTTATCCGAACTTACTCAGGGATTGCTTGATTGACATAACTCCCCCACTATTTACAGCAGGGAAAAGGGGTTGTTTAAACATGTCTAAAAATAGGAGTATACTGTAGCCAGAGTCCCACTCTAGGAAGGAGAACACCCCATTCGCCGTTGAAAGGAGTGTGAGATTATCTCGCTGCTATGGCGTATATAGCGCCTCCCCTTAGAACACTTCCCCGTTCCGAGGTGAGAAGGGTCGTGGGCTGCCGACTTAAACTTGCAGCCTATTTAACTTGTGGTATAATACAACCAGTTACGAAGCTGTATAGTTCCTTTACAATATAGGTTACAGACAAAGATGAGCGGTGGCGGAATAGGTAGACGCTAGCTGTATTTAGATGACCAGTGCGACAGCGGCGAGTCTGGCATCATGCAAGGTGATTGAAACAGGTTTGGCTACGGCTGCTGTCAAATCCTTGCCCGCTCTTCCTTGTCTGTAACACATTAAGCGTGAGTGCTAGTAGTAATTTAGCAGTGAGCAATTCTGGTAAAAATCCAGTAGAAAGAGTTTGATAATCGGGTATGAAACCCAGGCACCGAGAAGGCACGGGTAGAGATCTAAAAAGTCCCCCTATTAGCCCGTTTTGCTACTAGCATCCACGCTTAATCACTCTATGTATATAGGGTACTGGTAGTGATACTTTCGGGCTTCGATGGAGCTGGTGCGTAAACACCTTCGCTACTAGTACCTTGTATATATAGAGATTGAAGACAGATGTGAGGGATAAATTGCAGGTGAAAGTCGACATGTACTACTGCGCTGACGCACCCAACGATAGGACGTAAATAGGGTAGTACCGTAAATACCTATCGCCCTCTCCCCTGTTTTGAATACTATGCTACAATCCAAGTGTGACGGTGTTTAAGATAATGCATCGGCACACTACCCAAAATAATCCCCAACCAACCGGAAGGGGATTATTTTTATGTGTAGGTAGTCTACTTGTTTTTCTTGGCGTAATTCACGGCTGAAACACCCACCAGAAGCCCTAGGAGCGCGTTTAGAGCCGCGATAGTAATCGATACGGGTTCAACATAGTTAAGCCCCCACGCGTTCGCTACAGTGACCCAAAAGGCGTTAACTGCTGGTAGTACTGTGATTGCTACCCACTTGAGGATGTCATACAATTTATTCTTCATTTTATCTCTCCTTAATTTACGTGCTTTCTTTAAAAACTTTGTGACCCACGCCTTATCTCTTCAACTTATTTCAACCATAGGTTACTTCTGGTTAAATAGAACCCTAATTGCCTCAGGTAGGTGACGGAGTGACGGTGAGCCAGTAGCTTTGGTGTCTTCGACAATCTTTTTGTACTCGTCGGAGTTTACGATGTCTTTTGCAACTTGGTCGGCGGTGTACTTTCCTACCAAAGCATCCAACTCATGTTGCTTGATTTTGCGTTTTAGATAGAACCTGTACAGAATCTCTGCTATTGGTCTAGTTAACATGTTTTCTTCCTTCCATTCAACTATTCTTAGTTTTCCTATGTACTCAGTCCAACCAAGATACGTACAACCCTTATTGTGCTTTGCGTAATCCGAAACCATGGCATCAAGATTAGGGTATTCATATCCATGTTCATTGTAACCTGACTTTGCTGATGTTACCACTTTCCCGTTCGGACGGATAACGGCCGTGTGCCCTGCTTTGGTAGAACCGAGAGAGAAGTACAAAGCTACCGATAACCCCGCTGGTGGTAACTCGTTAGGATGATTACCTTTGTTGTCGTTCCATGCAGCCGTCGCAGTGGGGTATACTCCATACGTTATAGGATTATCGGGTGTTGGTAGCGTGGCTTTCCCAACCGTACCCTCTACATAACCCTCACAAAGCCCACCCACGTAAGGTATATCAGTCTTTGGTACTACTAGTTGATTCCACATTATTTACTTACCTCCGGTAGTTTACGTTGATACACATAGATTAGGGCTGTCATGACCGAGCTGACGAAGTAGGTAACTCCACCCAAAACTACTATCAAGTCTTGAAGTTCAGGCATTTCGATTGCAGCAACACCACTCCATCGAAGTCCAAAGTAGACGGCGACTGGTACACCGGATAGGGTGTTGATTGTAACGAGCGAGGCGATGATGACACGGAGTCGGTTAAATCCATCGTCTCTGTTCCAGTAGTAACCAAGCTCAACGACTTGTTTTAGTACTGTCCACGAATAGATTAGTACTCCAGCTATCACTAATGCTAGCCGTGAAAATATGGCTACATCAGAGTTAGCTAGAAAGTTAATAACTTGCCAGAACATGTCCATCACTTCATTCTCCTTACGCCGCCCGTAGCAATGAATATCTTGAGCGTAACGCTATCGTTATCTTCCTCCAATAGGGCATTAAGTTTTTTCGTATTATCGGCAGAGTCTTTAGCAGCTTTGAGTAGTTCTCTATTCAACTTATTAGCAAGAATCTCCCGCTCGTCGAGTTTCTCGGGCTTTTGTTCACGTTTAAAACGTCCGAAGAAACCCATACTATTGACTCCGCTTGCCACTAAGTAAGACATCGTAAATCCTTTGGCTTAGTTCAGCCTGTTTTGATAGTGGCTCTTTCAGCCCGTCGTTAACCTGTGTTGCGTTATCGGCTAGCTTAGTGAGAAGTGACTCGATCTTTTCGTCTTTTTTGGTGTTGCGCCGTTCCTGATAGATAATGACCGCGAAAGCAATCAATGTTACAGCACCGAGTAAACCATATCTAAGAAACTCGCCTTCTACGGAGCTATTCACAATAGTTTCAGAGAAGTACTCAAGGAAGTTCATCGCAGTATTTCCGCCTCACTTACTGTAGGGAGAACTCTATAGAATGTATCTCCAGCTACACGCCAGACTGTATTACCTTCGGAGTCCTTGCCTAGTTCTATAGGTCTAGATGTTTCTTTTTCAATAATAGTGACGGTTGAGACAGAATCCTCACCTTTTTTCCCTTCATCACCCTTTAGACTATCGAGGTATTCTTGCTGAGTACCAGTAAAACCGCCCTCAACAGCTAGGTCGTAGTTGCTTTTGGCGACTTGTTCAATGGTTGTGTAAACATTTTGAAGAACCTCTCTTTGTGGTTTCGAGTCGATGTATTGAATCGCGTTCTGTACCTTTGAGTACTGTACACTTCCGAGTAACGCGAGTCCAATGATTAAAGCTAAGAGAACCAGCGCGACCCAAAACAGTTTCTTGCCGAACATGTTGTGGTCGTCTGGTAAGCTCATGTTAGTTCCAAGCTTCGAGCATTACTTGATAGCCGGAGTGAGGCACAACGATATTGAGCCTTACACCGTTAGATACGAACGAATCAAAGTTGACACCAAGAACTTCGGTGAGAGTTCCGCTTACGCGCTCGTAGAGGCTTACAACCCTACCCTGAGTCGCCGCACCTTGGGTACTCTTACCGCCCGTAGTGTCTTGGATAATAGAGTTAAACACAGCTGTATTCGCTGCATCTGCTGCGCCTATCGACATATGTGCGTATACCTCACCACCCTTAGATGATACGGTGAGACGACATGCTATTGGTTGAAATCCTAATACAACAGTAGTTAAACCAGTTGGACTCCCGAGTGTTACTGTACCGATTACGTGACTCATGTTATTTACTCCTGCTTGGTGTTAGTTGTGACGCTGGCGTAGATACTTCCCTGATGACCGACCCATAAACCCAAACTGCCGTGACTATAGAGGCAAGCAACCACAAGTGTATGATTGTGAGGTGACCTGACCTTAGTGCTCGTTGTTTTATGGATGACCAGTTCATATCTATCCTTCTATTTGCAATAGCGTATCGCCTGCATAGTAGAAGTGCTCGACACCATCAATTACTTCGACTTGTTTTTCACGTTGTTCTGTATTTTCCATGATTCCTCCTAATCTTTAGCTACTACGTGTCCAGAGAAGTAAACGTTCCCGACTCCGGTTGACGTTGATGCTGTACCAGATGTTGTGATAATGAACTCAACGTAGTCCCCTGCTACAAGTGGAATGTCAACGGCCACAGTACCACGAACAAATGTATTTTCAACGGCCGTTCCAACGTAGGAGGTCGTCCCGTTTACGCGTGCGATAAATGTTGCGCGAATCGAACCTGCGTTTCCAAAACCACCAGCCATTGCGATGTTATACACTCCACCTTTTCCGGCTGGAACTGTGAACCTGCTCGTACCAGTATTAAAGGCGCTACCAACATTGTAAAGTGTTGTTTGAAGTGCAACAACAGCAGTTGTCGTATTGATCGCTTGCGCTGCCCCTGACTTATAAGCAAAGAATCGGGGAAACGATGAGTAATCCATCTTGTCTAGTGTTACAACATCATCGTTGAGTCCTGTTCCGGCCGCAAGTGCTACATCATTAGCGTGGCGTTCATTCATATCCTGTGCGGTGGCAATATCAAATGGCAACACTACCTTAGTTGGGTACGGCAAACTCATGCTACACTCTCCTTAAACTCTAGTTCTGTATATTCAAAGTTGTTTGATGAAGCAATAACTAGAGCATCTGCGACGACTTGTGCAGTAACTTTAGAGATAGACTTATCAAAGAATTCCTCAATGACCTTTTCGTCTGACGAATCACTGTACATGAATAGTGAAAAGTCTAGTTTACTTTTCTTATAGTTTTTGGCGTAGGCATACACAGGTTTGTCAGTGCTCGCAACACCAAGTTCTCTACCAACTGAATATGTACGGTTCGATGTGTATTTTTTGGAATATAAGCCATCAGTTGGGATTTTAGCCCAAACGCATAACCTATTTAAGATTGGTTGTTTCTTCATATTACTATTATAGCCTCCTTGAGATATTAGTTACTTGTATCTGTGGACTCTTGGAACACATGAATACGTATGTTGAGTGGCGCAGCGGGCGTTGAGTAAGCACCATTAACAACAGTTCTGTCGTAGAAGTTCACGTTTGTTGTATCAACGTCAAATCCAATGACCCGTGAAACGAATGCACCACTTACAACCTGTTGGTCAATAGATGGTAATGCAACAGATGTCAAACCTCCACCACCAGTGGCGAGAATAAAGCAGAAAATGATTGGGTTCGTTGTCGCCCCGTGAGCAATAGAAGCTGAAGGTGGTATCGCTACATTGAATTGCCCCCAACCTGAAACGTTTGAAATGTTATACGTCGGAAGCGTTACTGTAAGACTATCTACGAACTTAAGCACGTTTTGATTACTGTTAAAGATATAGTTTTCTAAGTCTGCCTCAGTAAGGACGTCAAACCCTTCTTTAGTAACAAATAACCCCTCAGTACCCAGCGCGGGGCTTCTCCCGAGTAGTGTTCGGCGATTTGCGATTATGCGCCCTAGTCCCTCTTCAATCTCAATCGAACCATCTAGACTATTCGTTAGTCCTTGTCCCGGTGTAGATATTGTTTCAATTAAATCCATAGTAAATCCTTTCTAGGGAGCGTAAACATCCGGGCCATTGTATTCGCTAACGTCGTACTGAAACCATGTACGGGGGTTATAGCCTCTAGCTTTAATAATTTGTGTATACTTTGAGTCTTGTAGCTTATTGCTCGTACCGATAAGACGATACTGACCCGAGTAACTGTCGTAATCGACAGTATTTATATCCGATAGTTGAATTGCTGGGTTACCCTTTACCTCCATCTCGATAATATCGGCGTACTCTGCATACTCATCTAAAATGGTTATGGCAAGGGATCGTGCCGTATCTATGTCTTGAATAAAGTTATTGCTAATCTCGAGGGGTTTATCCTCGTATTTATCAATTGAATCTTGGTCTTTATTCTCGTAAATGATTGGCTCAACAGATATTCTTTTAGCTGGTTGCGCCCATATGCTCATCTGGTTAATGTTCACGTCGAACCCATTTGTGTTTTCTATGGTCATCTCGTACGTGTTGGTCTTTAACTCCACCGATGTAATAGAGACACCCGATGTTACATCTGTCCCATCATAAGTTGCAGCAGTGAACCACGAAACGTCGGCATTTGAACCATACACAGGCTCTTCAACAGTCAGTACCGGGTCTTGTAGTTCAGCAACAAACACGGCAGACTCACCCGCGGGTATAACGTTTAGAGTATTGTCACTAGTCTTTTTTGAGTAGACCGTCTGAAAGTCCTGAACTTCCCTAACGTCAGTGTTGATAATAACGTGGTTAATGATTTGGTCGTCACTTGAAACAGATAGAGTAATGATACTATCACTATCAAATGTATAGCTTGAAGTAGTCGGCTGTTCAAGTCGTGGACGGAACTTAATTATCCCCTCTTCACTTAGCCAGAGTAGTCCACCCTCTGCTTGCATAAGTGGACGGATTACATCACCCGCTGTTTGCTGGTCTTTCTCAAAGAAAAGGAACTTTACAACGTTTCTTCCGTGCCCTAGGTCATATTGGTCTGGCGTAAGTCCAAATTGGGCAAATATATTAGCAAGGATTTCGTCAGTTCTCACATTTTGCATAGCCTCGGTGTTACGTATAGGCATTGAGTAGATTTGTGTAAGGAAGTCCATCGCCGTAAAAGTTGCTGTTCCTTCTTCGTGTGCGATATCTGGCATACCCTGAGTAAGTCCAACGAACTGCGGCAAAAGAGCGGTAGAGAAGCCCTGTAGAAGTCTCACAGGACGTTTAGGGATTATGTAGTCGCTGAGTGGTGAACCAGAGTTGGGTGTAAAATAGTCGTCATAGTTATTTAGTGAGAAATCCGCAATTGCACTAACAACCGAGTATGGAAATTCTAGTTCCCGTTGTACAGATTGGTAAATAATACGCTCAGAGTAGTCCGTGTATTCATATTTGTCCCAAGATTGAAGCGGATTATCGCCTGTAGGAGCATAAACATCGGCACCATTGTATTCGGAAACGTTATAAGTGAAGAAAATGATGTCGTCGTCGTAGTCTTTTGTAAATGAAATCAACGCCCCCCATGATAGTGGGCGTATGTCACCGTCTGCGAGTGCGTTAAACCACGTAGGTACTAACTGCATTTACGACCCCAGCTGACGCGTCTCTCTAAATGATACCGATACATCGTTGACAGTTCCGCAGTCGTCGATGATATTCTGCTGAAACAGAGTGTAGTCGACCACCATATCTACAATATCCGTGCCTTCGATTGTAAGTAACGGGTACGTCCACTCTGACTTCATTCGCTCGTAGATTTCATCCATTAAGTTGTATTCATCTTCGGTCGTATAAGCCCATGTGTGAGCGTAACCAATTTTGGTTGCAATGTAATCTCTGTAAACATTACCACTTAACGGCTCAACAGTGGTCATTTTCTCGTTTTTTACACGTGTCAGAGGTACTTCAAGCGGTGGAAGCTCGTGCGTTCCGGCTGAGTCAGTGAGAAAAATTCTATATGGCATAATTAAACCCCTATTGGTTGACCGCCCTTAGCGGCTATTGCTTCGTTTATGTATTTAGCTATCTTCACAGATACAGCTCGCATCTCGCTTGGACTTGATGTCATCACTCCGTTCATTGAGAGGTTTACTGTGACATTCTGACCACCAGTTGCTCCAGCCTTAGGGAGTCCCGTCGCTTGGTTTACCTGTTCCTTCGGCAAAACATATTCACCCTTATGAACAATACCAGCCTCTTCATTCATAGCACCGCGACCCGTGAAACCACCAGTGGCAAACTCTGGAACGACATATTTCTTGCCGTTGATATTCTGTACGTTATACTTTGTAGCCCTGTCGAAGTAAATACCCTCAGCACCAAACGCCTTGTTAAACGCCGCAGCGGAGTTCTTACCAGCTTCAGCACCAGCAGACGTAAGTGTTCCGACAATATCCCTTTTCTGTTGCTCAAGTGAGGCAAGTTGAGCATCACGACTATAACGGAGATTCTCAATTTCGTCACGCAGTATTACTCCACGTACCGACAAGACATCCTCGCGGTGTTTGTTGAGTAAAGCAAGTTCTTGGTTAAGCTTGTTCTGGTTCTCTTGACGACGCTTCTCGTACTCTTCAAATGCCGAACGCGTCTCTGCATCAAATTCATTTGCGCGTAGTTGGGTAGACTTTTTGTACTCGGCGTTTTCCTGAGCAAGGGAGAACTTTAAGTCAGTGACTTGCTTCTTGTTTGCGGTAGTATTGTACTTACTAAGGAAGTCAATTTGGTTCTGCAACTGCTTGGTCTTTTCAGAGTGACTAAGTTCCTCCTCGTTTTGTGACTTTTCAAAGCTTGTGAGACGTTCCCTGTAGGCACTATCATAAGCACGCTCTTCCTCAGATAGCGTGTCGGTGAGTGTTGCAATGTTTTCGTTCTTTTCAGCTACCAGCTGGGCAAGCGAGTAACGGTAGTCCTCGCGAGCTTCTTCCATTTGGTCGTTAATCTTCGCAATCTGTTTTGCTGTATCAGCTGCACCCTTAGCTGCATCACTAAATCCACCCGCTGCCTCTTCCACATTCTCACCGAACTTAGATGATAGTTCTTCGGTTGTCTCGAGTCCATCAATGAGGTTAGCAACCGCTATTCCAGCGCCAACTGCTGCTAGTCCTCCTAGTAATGCCGTAATACCGCCGCTCGCGAAGGCACTCGCAACCCCAACCGCCAACAGAGCCGTACGTATAGTTCTAAACGCCGTGATTGCAAGAGGTACAACGGTCAAGAACCCAACAAAAGCAGTAGCTCCAGCACCAAAAGCGATGGCTGTTTTCTGTCCTTCGTCGTTCATCCCACCCAATGCACCAATAAACCCACCTTGAATTTGGTTGGTAACGCGTCCAATGGTGGTCTGAATCTCTAGCAAAGTGGCATTTAGACGGGCTTGTTTACCCGCATTTGTCTCCGCAAGTACACCAGCATCGCCTTCAACTAGGTTATTTAGACGCTGTTGACCAAGAATTTTAGCCTGAATACGCTCCTTATCGGTAAGCGCGGAGACATTCTTACCCAATGCACGAGCACCGAACTCAAGAATTTGCGCCCAGTTTTCAGTTTGACCGGATAAGTTACCGATTGCTGAGTTCTCTGTGTAGAACGATTCCGCTAGATTTCCAACGGCCGTGTCTAGGTCGATTGTAGACGACTTACCAAATGCTGCTTGGTCTTTGTAGCCTTTCATCAACTCTATGGCCTGTGGAAGCCCCACTCCAGCCGTCAGGAGCTTCTGTAAGCCACTTGCTGCGGTCGCAACGGTGACAAGTCCATCACTAGCCAAAGACTCGGCTGCTTGAGTTGCTTCTGTCGCGCTATAACCGAACCGTTCGGCTAGTCGTGATAGTCCGGCGATCGACGCTTCAAAGTTATTAGCAATACCAATGCTCTTTTGTACACCGTTGAACGCGCTGTTGAGAATTGCTAGTCCAGCAACGACACCACCAATAGCAACGATAGAGTCGCCCATTGATGCGGCGAAACTGTTTTGGCTCTTGTATGTTCCGTTAAGTTGAGAAGTGAGCCGAGCTTGCTGTTGAGACTGATTCTGAACGGCCACATTTAACGCGTTAGTTGCTTGTGTAGCTTGAGCAGAACCAGCACCGTATCGTTGAATAGCATTAGAGCTTCTAGTGGTGGCTGCTGCGACAGCGTTGTTTGCACGTTCAACAGTTAGGAACTGCTTTTGAATCTGTGGCGTGTAGGTTGCGAGTGTTTTTGCTGTCTCTTGAGCTTCGCGTTTGATTGCATTTACCCGCGTCTGTGCGTCATATGCGGTTGTACCCGAGCCGGAGCTACCAGCTTTCGATGTAGTAGTGCGAGATACCTTTTTAGAAGCTTCTGATTGCTTTTTGTATGATTGCTCTACGAGTTTATCTGCTTGTGTGAGGGACTTTTTAAGTTCAGCTAAGTTTATTTTCTTAACTTCATATTCTACTGAACCAACAATAGTCGTCCCTGATGCCATGCTAAACCTTTACCTCTGCAGCATCCGTGAATGGTTTAACCGCACTCTCAAATGTAGTAGCACCAACTTTGAAACTATTGGATATAATGCCAGCGTGAGCTTGCTCCGCTAACTTACCGCGCCAGACTTTACGAGCACCTTCCAAAAGAATTTGTGCTTCTTCAAGGGTGAATATCTCCCTCTTATATTTCGATGTCCACTCTGGTTTTTTACCTAGCTTTCTGTCCTCGGCTAAGTCCTCATCCGTCTTTGGTGTAACTGTATACCCACGACGAATCGCTAAAATTGCTTCCCAGTCGAAGTAGTACCCCATTTCAGATACGAGATATATTTCAGGTGATACATCCAGCCCCTTACGTGACATCTGGCGTTCTAGGCGCTTCTGTGCGTTAGCAAGAGCCTTCTCAGCCTCCTCCTTTGGCATTAAGTCAAGTAATGATTTAGGCATCTTTTTCACTCTCTACTGTTTGTATGTCAGTAGCTTCAACCTGTTTCTTCACGCCAAATGCGATGTTGAAAATTTCAGCACGTTCTTTGTCGTTTAGAGTATTCATAATTACATCAACAACTTTGCCGCCCTTGTCGTCAGATAGAAGGCTCTTATATAGTTCAAACTCAGACTTTTTAATCTCTGAGATTTCTTCTTGAATTGAATCAGCCTTTTTGGCAAGACTATCAATTTTCTTAACATCTTTTGGTTTCCTAGCGTCGAGTCCGACAAAGCTAATACTCGTCAGCTCGTCAATAAGTTTATTCATGCGTCGCTGTTTAAAAGATAAATCTAAATCTTCACCAGAACCAAGCTTACGGATTTTAAGGATACCTAAACCCTCAATCTCTACCGTCTTGATATTCTGAATGTTACCTAGTGATATTGTTATATCTGCCATCTCTACTCCTTTAATTTAAATGCCATTGGCACAATCCCATTCGGGACAAACAGACGTTATGTCTACTATTAGTTTACCAGCGTTGGGAAACAAAAAGAGCCTCCGGAGAGGCTCAGTTGTACTAGTAAGGGATTAGCTTGCTGGTGTTCCGTAGGTGATTGCTCCTACAGGGTAGAGGTGGATGATAACCGAAAGGTCATCAGTAGCGTTTCGTTCGCTGCTGTCCTCGAATGCGACGCGAGCCATGAAACTAATGTCACGATCTTCGTCATCTGCACAGTCGTAGTGGAATACTACTTCTGTTGCGTCAGGAAGCGTACACGTTTCACCACCGACCACAAAGGCTGTTCCTTCGAGGTTATCAGGCATAAAGTAACCAACATCACTCCACTTGTTAGGGAAGAACGTAACGTCGTATGACGGATTGTCCAACTGTGAGCTTGGTGTTGTGGTTGTGCCTGAAAGGCGTTCGCTTGTTCGTAGCAGCTGCGCGACGTTAGCAGAGATTGAACCGAGCATGAAAGCTGGGATTGTTACTCCGTTAATGTCGATGCTGAGTTTTCCACCCATTGGGTCTGTGCTTGTAGGTACAGGGGGCATTTTATTTCTCCTTAGTAAATTATCTGGCCAGTAATGCTGTAGATTATCCGGTTGTTACCGTCTAAGTCTACATTGGTAATGGTCGATGTTGGTAAAATTGTTACGTTTGTATACACTGTTGATGAAATAGGTGGCACAGCGGGCAGCTCACAAACGTCAGAATAACATTCTCTTAGGAAGTCAAGTATATCGCTCAACATCTTATATCCGTCAGTATCGTTGTCGCCCCTAGCGAGTAGTTCAAAGCTTTGTGTCCTTCGCTGTCCCCTCGTAAGTGAATCACCTATATCTGCAATATAGAGTCCCTTTTTATCAAGAGTTAGCTTCTGAAAGAACAAGTCAGTGTCTATCTCACCAAAATCGTTATCTTCTAATAGCTTTAAAAAGCTCAATGTTATCATCGGTTTATCTCAACAAACTTTTTAATGTTCTCTTTTGCCACAGAATCGCCGGCTCGTTTTAGGTAGCCTTTGGTCTGTGGGTTTCGATCGTTCTCAAAGTGTCGTCGTCTCGCATACGGTACAGATGCTCCACCGAATACTACTGAACGTCCACCATTAGGGTTCTTTTCAACCCTACCGTCGCTCGCAAGGTCACCAGATGCTACAGGTGCAAGCATCTTAGCCCTATTGAGGATGACTTGAGCCATAGACTGTTCTGCTCTTTCAAGCACCACAGCCTCGTTAGCAAGCCATGCCTGTGAGTTAGACTTGAAACCTCCCATTACGATTCCCCCGTAAACTTTGAGTAATCTGCCGCTTGTAGAGTCAATTCGTAGTGTTCGATTTCGCCTTCATCCTGATTCTTACCGACTCCAAACCCGATAATCTCATAGTCGTTAGTGTCGATACGAATACCGTTACCAACTAAATTCTTCGGATTACTAGGCATGAATGCTTCGTCAGGGTGAATGTAGAGCAGTGAGTCGGATTGATGAGTCTCTTGGTTATTAGAGGTCACCATTCCACCATCAATATCTGCTACACCAACTGCATCGTGTGTTTCGTTAATCACGTTTCCGTAGACACCACCCCTAGAAATAACTAGGTACTGGTAAGTTACTTCGTCGAATAGGTCAAACACATTCACAGTAGCGACTCCTGTGAGTCTTGCAGACATCCCCGTGAAGGACATACCCTACGTTACACAGGCTGTATTTACGAATGGTGAGTGCATTTGTATCTGCAAACACTTGTTCATCCGTAGCATCACCAAATGTAACTTGGAAGTTCCTGACCCGCTTACTCTTGACGCTCCCTGTGCTGTACTTCTTGGAAGTAATAGCAAACAACTGCGCTAAGAGTAATTGGATGTCGTCAGGAAGCTCTAGGAAGCCCCACGCGGCGTTTACAACCACAGTAACTTCTCTATTGAAAGGTTCGTCAAATACCAATGAGTTGAAAAAGCCTTTGTTGGGCGTGTTCCAAAAGTAGGGAGTATAAGCAGTGGTTTCGTTTCCATCCACTGTTACGCTCTCTACCTCTGTGAACATATCCATGAACAAAGTTCTATATCCAATCCTTGTGGTATATGCACGTTCTTCAAATTCAGGTTCGTCTCCTGAGTTGTTCTGCTCCTCGAGGGGCATACAGAGTAACTCTTCGAGATTTTCCATTGCGATGTCAAGGTACAGGTCTAGGTTAGCTACTTCTCTAGCGGTGAGAGTTCGCCCCAATAGGGCTTCAAGTTGTGCTTGTGTCATAGTGGGGCGTTCTCCTTTCCGTTAATTAAGAACTGGCTGGGGCAACTGCTACAGCTGAGTTGAGTGCGGTCAAACCACCACCAGCCCAGATTTCCTGTAGGTATTCATTCTTGTTAGTCTTAAGAATGAAGTTTTGGAACGCTTCGATCGAGAGGTCACCAACGATACGGTAGTAACCGTAAGCGAAGATGTACGCGTCGTTCTCATCGTTGTCCATCCAGTCAGGTTCAACAACTGCATCAACCTTGATGTAGCGTGTGAGGTCTGAGCCGGGAGCGAACAAGAATCCACCGTTAGCGTTCTGCTCAAATTCCATGTCAAGAAGGAGTCCTTCTTTAGCGACAAGGATAACTCCACCATCAGCCTTCACGAGTGAACGTGCGCGGCGGAGAGTTTCGTAAACTGTCTCACCAGCGGTTGGTGTGTAAACCGTTGCGAATACGTTCTCAGCTTCAGCATCAGCCTTAACTGGGAAGAATCCACGTGGTGTACCTTCGAGAATCTTGTAGTCATCACCAGAGGCACGGCCGTCACCGATAACGATTGCTCGCTCGATTTCACGGATGATACGCTTTGGAAGTTCTGCAAGTACGAATCGTACCAATGCACCAGTTGTTCGTTGTTCTTTAACATCTTCACGGTTAAGTGTGATGTACTTGTAGACGAATTGTGGGCGAAGGATACGGTTTGCGAACGTGAGAGTCTGCTCGCGCTTCTCATCTTCCTCGTCACGGCGGTAACCTTGTGCGCGTCCACCTTGTGCGTCTGGGTCATCGTTTGCGTCCCAAGCAGCGTTGAACGAGTCCATACCTGTCTTAGATACACGCTGCCAGATTTCTCCACCTTGCTTGAAGGCATCTTCGATTTCTGTGATAAGCGGTGTAGGCAAGAAGATTTCAGGGTTGGTAACACCAGCCTTAGTTTCTAGGTGCTTCGCCCATGCTGCGCGTACGTCTGTAGACTTTTTACCAGCGTTGTCTTCAAGGATACGTGCAAACGCTTCCATTGATTCTTTGCTGTTAAGGTAGTCTTTCAAGTTAGCTTGTGGTGTTGCTTCAACTGGTGCTTGTGCGCTAGGTTCGAGAACCTGTGCAACGGCAACGGCTTCAACGTCTGTGATTTTTTCTGTCATTTCGTTTTCCTTGACTGGTTCTTTAATTTCCGCAACAGGAGTTTCAGTCACTACCTCCGTTTTGGTTTCCTCGGCTTCCGCTTCGGGTTCTGCATCAGGGGTTTCTTGTTCAGTAACCACCTCAGCAGGTTCTTTGGGTTCATCGGCATCATTAGCTGCCTCTGCTTTCCTTGCTTTAATGCTCATGACGGGCTGCATAACGGCAGACTGCATACTTGATGTCAGTTCACTAATCTTTGCAAGCGACTCTGCAAGTGAGGTTTTCGCCTCAACTGCTTCGTCGGCAAAGCCTAGTTCAACTGCATCAGCAGCGGTCATCCAAGTTTCAGCCTTCAATAGTTCGTTGACTCGCTCCTCAGATAGTCCAGTACGTGCCGCATAAATCGGAATCATACTTTCGCCTGTCTTTTTGAGCATCTCAACCACCTGTTCCATGTCGTCACTGTTACCAGCGGCGAATGTCCAAGGTAGGTGAACCATCATCATTGAGCCGGGAAGCATGATAATCTTATCACCGGCCATTGAGATGAGAGATGCGATCGAGGCTGCTAGGCCATCAACCTTTACAGTCACTTCGCCTTCGTGTTCGTTGAGCATGTTGTAAATAGCTACACCAGCTGATACGTCACCGCCCGGACTATTAATCCGTACTGTGAGCGCACCTGAATGCTGTGCTAACTGCTCTCGAAACAACTTAGGGGTAACTTCATCTTCCCACCAGCTCTCGCTAGCGATAACACCCTCTAGGATAAGCTCATTGCCGGACTCGGCTTTCGCGTATTTCCAGAATTGTTTACTCATGTGTTTCCTTACTGTTAAACTTTAGAACACTCCCTTGCGTTCTTGTGAACTTTGCTTGTTCGGTTCTATATCTATATTACCAGTCGTGGGGTTTGGTCTAAACCCAGTCCTGTCCAGCGTCTACAGACACAACAACGAGGCTAGAGCTTACGCTAGCACACCATACGGTGTATGTAGCCTGCGGTAGGTCAGAGATTGACAATAGTGCCTCGAGTTCAGCGGCAGTAAGTGTAAGGTGTACAAGCTCTAGGTCTGTATCAACATCCTTCAACTCATCTCGAACACTATCATAAATCATCATGAGGTTGTCACCCGGCAAGCTATTACCTACAGCGAAAATCTTAATATAACCTGTTAAGTGGTCTGCTGGGAGTGTGAGCCGTCGAGCTTCACGGAGTGCATAGATGATACTTCGGTTAGTAGGAAGTACAAAGGTTGCTGCATAGTTTGTTTCATCCAATATGAGAACGTCAATTGCTCCCGCTGTTTCGGCATTTCCGCCTCCTCCACCACCATTTGCAGCGATAAGTTGCAACAGTTGATTATTGGTTAGGTCGCTATATTCTCCACCTGCTATTTCTTGTAATAGTTCGTTATTAGTTGGCATTTTGTATCTCCTTTAGAATAGGTACGTCTAGTATTTTACATGCGGTATTTGAGCACTTATCCATATCGGAGTAGCTTTTGTCTTTCGTAATTCCTAGGAATCGATCGCACTCCTTACAATGGCGTTCATACTCTACAGAGTTCACAGGAGTAACACCATCAATAAGTGCAGGGTTGGGTGAGTTGTCTACCTCTTCCCCCTCATCCACCTCTGGCTTGTCGTTCTTAATGACCGCTGGGGCTGTGCCAGCCTTGAGTAGCTTATAGCTTTGGGACAGTTGCAGTGCATCAACGGCAGAGTCGAGACTATACCCTAGGTCGATTAACTCTTTAATACTGAGTACTTCTTCACGTTTTGTCTTTGACTTAACTAACTCGGCATCGGAAACAGCAGGGATTTCGTACTTGAAAGCAATAGCAGCGCCAAAGCCACCAGTAATACGGTTAAGTTCGTGGGTGATTTGTGAGTATATACGAAGTGCCAATGGCTTGACTGCACGTTTGGCGAAGCCAGCCTCAGATACTTCGGCATTATTGTAGGTTGCGTTTGAGTCAACACCCTTGATGATTCCTGAAACACCATAGCTCTCAGACAATCGGTCGTCCACATGCTTGAGGAGTGGTTCAAAGTCAATCTCTTTGTTGCTCTGTGCGAATGGAATCCACTCGATTTGAGCCGGTGCGAGCTTGCCTTGTGGGTCAATAGGTACGTGGGTGTAAGAAACGTTGTTATTGTTTCCTGCGCCTTGGTGACGTTCCTTGAGTTTCTCCACCATGTCTGTGTACTCGGTTGGGGTAGTTGCGGCAACCTTGAATACACCAGCAGGAATGGCATTGTTTTGGAAGAATCCGTTTTGGAAGTCAGCAATGTATCCATCAAGCGTTGCCCACTTAGCAGCCGATAGAGCCGGAGAGTAACCAGCATAAAGGTCATCAGGCTTTGCTCCGCCCGGAATAGCAATAACTTCATCTTCGGAGAACTCTTGAGCACCAATCTTGTAATAGATTTTACCATCACGGTATTCAACACCCGGACGCTCGAGGAATGTAAACCCTGCCACGTTTGTGCCCTTGAAACCAAAGTCTCCACCCGGCATAGCCTTGCCGCCTTCACGTCGCCATACAAGAAGGTACGTATAGTTCAATGCGAGTACAGACACCCCAAGCTTCTCAAGGAACATTGGTAGGCTGTCACGACGGTTAGGGTGATAGAGTGCGTCGATTACTGCGTGAGGTACTGGCTTACCATTCTTATCAATCGCATACGGAAGAATCTGCATGAACTCGTTAGTAATAGGTCGGACGTTAGGATAGTGACTTGCGTACTCGTCAGACTTGAAGTGATTGTAAAGTCCGTATGGATTAACTTGAGCAAAAGAAGGAGCACCGACTAAGTTAATCTGAGCCTTTGCGCCTTTTAGTGCTATACCGAGAATCACTTGCTACCTCGGATGTAGAAAACACCAATCAAAGCTTGAAGTACGAATGAAAGCAAAAGTCCCCATACAAAACCAAAGAGTAACCCAACCGCTAAAGGGGTGGCTACCGCTATCATGAGGAGAGTGTAGTACTCTGCGAAGTTGTCTTTTATGTTCTTAATGAACTTTTTTAGGCTATTCACGCGTTTATTCCTTTATCTTATTTTAGTATACCAACGCTGGGGCTACATCAAGCCACCATATGCAATAACATGTTCCTTCTTGAGTTGCTTATAGAATCCCATGAGAACCATATCGAATATGTCTGGCGACTTACCGGTGCGTTCTTTAATCTTATCTTTCGACTCTAGCTTGAATACTTTGTCGTTTGTCTCGTTGTGGTGCTGTTGAGCCTCACTGGTAAAGTCATCCAAGTAAGGGCAACTCTCAAGAATCTTCACAACGCCCTTCTCCATACCCATAGCTAATAGATATGCCACTTGTGACCGGAGGTTATTGAAAGATACAATCTCACTATTGCGTTCAGCATCGTCTCTTGAGAGCGGCCTATCCTCGAATGTCAGGTATGGGTCTGGCGAGTAGCCTGACTTAAATACGGCAAAGTCAACACCCTTCACTCTTGCCGAAGATAGCAAACCAACACCAACGCCCACACCGTCTACAGCCACATTCTCATAGCCAATCTCCAAGTCGTCGGAGTGTTTGATTAACCAATCTGCTTGATCCTCAGTCTTTACCTTTTGGTCAGCCTCTTTCGTTATCTGAATATCAAACAATGTGAAGTTCTCCCAATCGGCAACTCCCGCTCTGTCGCGTCCTTCGTCAGCAACGTCGTAACCAGCTGTACGTCTACCCGATATAAGTTTATCAGTTCGTGCCTTCGCAAAGAGGTGGGATTTAAAGATAGTTTTTTCTTCGTCCTTATACTTCCAGTTGTTATTCATGTAGCGTTCAACCCACCACTTCGGGTTGGTCATAAGAGCATCAATGTCTTGCTGCGTCTGCCAAGAGTCCTCAACCGTAAACTCAATACACCTTACGCCTTTAGGTAGTGGTGGAATGATACGTCCTGACTCGTCTTTTTCACCTTCAAACTTGAACGAGTTGTATAGAGCGGTGTAATAAGGATGGTCTGTTGGGTTAAGAGTATGAATGGACAAGCTTGGTTGTCCCTGTTCGTTTCGCCTACCTTTACGGGACGTAGCAGTTACAAGCATTGTCTCATTTAGTTCGTCACCCTCGTCAATATGGTTACCGGATGAGTTGATACCTTTAATCTTACGACCTTGGCGATCCTTCGTGATGTCTGCTTCTGTAAATGCAATGACTGAGCCATTCTTGAACTTGATAACGTAGTCAGTTCGGTTGAAACTAAAGTCCTCACCCTCAATGAGGTTCATTCTCTCAAGCATTACCTCGTAAGAAGGTATGACTGTCTTTTTAGCAGTTGTGAGGTTCTGACGGAATACAGGCCAGTAAGTTTTAGGGAACGTCTGACAAATAGAAATAACGATATGTGCTGCAACATCAGTCTTACCCGTACCGACAGTACCAAAAAGAATTAGTGTATCAACAGTAGGGTCGTTGACTGACTCAACTGCTAGGCGTTGTTTCGGTTTCAGTTTCAGCATTACGGCTCTTGATATCGCTTATGTACATAGGTTGTTGAATGAGTCGTTTACCATCGCTTGTGAGGTCAAGCTTTTCACCGTACTTCTTTGGCTTCATCTTGGACATCTGCCATTTAAGGTTGTCTGCCTTGAGCCTGTGTGCCTGTACAACCGCACCAGAAGCCTTCGGGTCAACCTTCATTGCCATACTAATCGCTTGGTCTGCAATGTCGCTTAACTCCTCATACTGAGCATCTGCCGCCTCTTGCTTGGCATACGCGTATTGTTTGCGGAATTCTTCGTTCTCACGTATCCACCTAAAGAAAACTCGTGTGCTAGGCATCTGAATCAGCTTGCCCTCTGCATCCTCAAGAACATCACTTCCGTCTTTAAGTACTTTCCTGAGTGACCATCCTTGCATGAGAAGTTCACATATAGCTTCAGCTACTATCTCATCAAATGGTTCTGGTGGTCGTCCTAGTGTCATAAACTCAGTATACCACTAACGCAAAACAGCGCAAGAACGCGCTTTAGCTTTGTTGAATTGTGTAACACTCACCGGCTTAACACTGTCAGTACTGCGTGGCGTTGGTCTCATTATACCACTATCTCTATTGGTGTTCCGTCTTTTGGTAAAAACGGCTGTGTTGTTATCCCATACTCCGCATATCCCAAACCACCCGCTTGAAGCTTATCTTCCAACTCTTGTAATGACTCAGCCTCAACAGCATTAACTAGGTGTAGCTTAACTGGCTTTCCTTCATCTTGCCAAGTTTCAGCCATCTCGTCCCAACCGTACCACTTATTTCCAATCTGTTGTGCGAAGTAGAAGTTATTTGCGCTCATGCAACTATCCTTTCATCATTAAGTTTACCAATTCATCAAACGATGTCTTACGCTCCCAACCAATAGCCTTAATCTTGCTTGCATCTCCCAAGAGGTATCCTACTTCATTCGGTCGGTAGAACTCAGGGTTTACTCTTACTGCGAGGTGTCCGTTAACGTAACCCTTCTCATCTCCATCCTCGCCTTCCCACTCAACTTCAAGCCCTTTAGCGGCAAAGGCTGCTCCAACAAAGTTTCTGACTGTGTGAATCTCTCCTGTAGCAATAACGTATTCGTCTGGTTCATCTTGTTGTAGCATGAGGTGCATACCCTCTACAAAATCACCTGCGTATCCCCAATCACGTATTGAGTTCATGTTGCCAAGCTCTAGGACTTGAGTTGGGTCTGCAATCCAAGCGTTCACACCTTTTGCAATCTTCATGGTCACAAAGTCAGCACCACGTAATTCTCCCTCATGGTTGAAGAGAATACCGTTTGAAATGAACAGTCCTTGATCGCGTTTACTTCTACAGTAATAGTGTGCAGCTGTCTTAGCGATAGCATATGGTGAGTTAGGGTTAAGTTCGCTCTTTTCGTTAAGGACTGAGCCTTGCTCTTTAGCTCCGTACATCTCACTTGTAGAGGCTTGGTACATCTTCCACTTACCTTCGTGACACGTTTCAAGAGCTGAGATAAGATTCATCACACCGATGTAGTCAATCTGTGTCGTCAGTTCAGGTTGTTTGAAGCTTTGTCCTACGTGGCTTTGTGCCGCGAGGTTGTATATTTCGTCTGGTTGATACTGTTTTACGATTCGGCGTAGGCTAGATGGGTCGAGAAGGTCGCCTGTTTCAAGAATAAGTTGACCAGAGTTCAACGCTTCGGTGAAGTCATATCCCTTACGCATACGGTGTGGTGGTTCAGTAGACACACGGCGTACAAGTCCGATAACTGTGTAGCCCTTTTCTAACAAAAGCTTAGTTAGGTGTGTTCCGTCTTGCCCTGAAAATCCGCTGATTAGTGCTTTCATTTTTGTTCCTCCATCCTTTCTTTGTGACATAGTGCAGAGTTAGAGGTAAAATCTAAGAACTCTTGCGCGTCTTTTTTATTACCGAAATCATAAAAGTATTCAGAGTCGTTTGCGATTAATGTAAAGTAAACCGTGAACATTACCTGTCTCCTTCTTTTAGTAAAAACGAACCCGGAAACTTCTCACCAATCCAATACTTTTCATCTGTCGGTACAACTCCATCGGCAAACTTGTATTCATATTCTGTGTCACTATTTTCAAACGGACCCCACTCGAATACTGAGGGGTTGATCTTAACAAAAGCACAGGTTTCATCCCTTAGCCCATAGCTTAGAATGATGTCGTCACCGCTCCATACAGCACCACTTATAAACTCCACACTCTCTTGAATGTTCGGTCGCCATCCAGTACAGAAATCAAATAGCTGGCTGTCGTGCGTTACATAACCATCTTTATCGACTAACTGTGCGATCGAAACGTACCATCTATGGGTTACACCCTCAATAGGAATACATCTATGTGCGAACCGAATATACCCATCCTTGTAAGGAAGTAGCTGGCTGCCGCCGTGTGTTTTACCTAGGTACTTCTCTCCGAATAAGTGGTCGTTCTTAAGCTTTTCACTAGCTGAATAAATGAAGTCAAACTTATCGGTATATTCAGTTGCTGGTGACCAGTTCTTTTCCATGTGACCAGCGACACTATAGCCCCAATCTTTTAACAGCTTGTACGTGCCTTTTTCGTAGTCAATCAAAATCTCAATCTGATAAACTCTTGTTTCGTTAGGAAAGTCATATTCGTTGATAGCTACGCCAATGCCATGCAAACCATCTTCCCTAAAAAAGATGCGGCAATCTTCAATCTCTTTTTCAACGAGGTACCGTGGTGAGCCTTCTTCGGGGAATATACGCTTTACACCACTTACTTCTAAAGTGTTCTCATCAAGCACCCCAACCATCAGGCGAGATGGTGGGTGAGTGTATGGATGCTCGTTAGTGTAACGAACAATCGTTTCTTCCTCGTGGTGTCTTGTTGATACCCAAATCTTACCCTGTTTATCTTTAGCAATGCTAGGGTTGTGATGCCATTCGTTCTCGTTTAAGTCCCACACGGTCACGGGATAATCAAATTTGTGTATTAGTAACTCGGTCATTCTAGCCTACCTCTCCTGATAACTAAGTTATCGTAATCAAATGCGTGGAACTCTATATCGTCTAGCTTTACTTTGTATAGCAATCCCTTATAGTCGGCTGGTGTTCGAGCTGAGATACGGTCAATACCTAGTGTGATAGCGAGTGTATCATCGTCAAGTAACACAGCACCGGACATAAACTGTACCTCTTGGTGTCCCTCGTCTCCGAATATAAACCACTCAGATTGTTCAATGGGCTTTAAATCGTCGTCAAACTTGATAAATATATTCCCATACCTGTGGTCTACACCAAGGCGCGTACGTTGGTGAAAGACTCCGATATAACCATACTTAGTTTTTACAAGAGGCGTTCCGTTGTGAACTGATTCAATCGCATCTGTCCTGTTGTCAACTGCTTTAATCCAACCATCTTTGGCTATTGTTCCGATAGAATGAAGATACATGTGCGGTTGTTCTTCAATCGGTGACCAGTTTTTCTCTGGTTTTCCCATTGGGTTTCCAAATCTAGTCGTGATTTTGTAGGTACTGTTCTCAAAGTCAATTAAAGCTTCGGCTTGCTCTTGGTT
>Ga0247813_10000489_pt1 | contig 36837 bp, 26 predicted proteins | sample UWRJL169409C1_FD_180719 | JGI IMG/M metagenome (GOLD analysis project Ga0247813, IMG submission 180719) | Plant litter microbial communities from Arlington Agricultural Research Station in Wisconsin, United States - UWRJ-L169-409C-1 | ecosystem: Environmental > Terrestrial > Plant litter >... | reverse complement strand
AATTAAAGATCTTGCGCATTTGCTATTAACTCCGCAATATCCATTACTTTAACCTGTCCTTCTTTCTCCTTATGTTTAATACCATCAGTCAACATTGTATTGCAAAACGGACAACCTGCTGCAATAATATCCGGTTTTACTTCCAGAGCATCTTCTGTTCGCAATACGTTTACTTCTTTATTTCCCGGTTCAGCATCTTTAAACATTTGTGCTCCACCAGCTCCACAACATAAACCATTTGCCTTAGAACGTTTCATTTCGAGCAATTCTACATCAAGTTTTTCTATTAAATCCCTCGGTGCTTCATAAATTTTATTGGCTCTTCCTAAATAACAAGGGTCATGAAAAGTGATTTTTTTTCCTTTAAATTGTCCGCCTTCCACTGTTAATCTTCCGTCATCCATCAACGACTTTAAAAACTCAGTATGATGCACTACATCATATTGGCCACCTAATTCAGGATATTCATTTTTTAAAGTATTAAAACAATGCGGACAAGCGGTAACAATTTTTTTAGCTTCATAAGCATTCAAAACCTCGATATTCATCATTGCCTGCATCTGAAACAAAAATTCATTTCCGGCACGTTTTGCAGGATCTCCGGTACAGCTCTCTTCAGTACCCAGAACCGCAAAAGAAACATTAGTACGGTTTAAGATTCGTACAAATGCCTTCGTAATTTTTTTTGCTCTATCATCAAAACTTCCCGCGCAACCTACCCAAAATAAAACTTCTGGCTGTATTCCCTGGGCTAGCATTTCAGCCATTGTTGGCACTACTAAACTTTCTGACATCTCTTTTTATTGTTTAATCGGCTGCTCGTTAAGTTGTTTAATCATTATAAACGATTAGATTCAAACTTTACCAAAAACCGAAAAATTATTTCATGCTATCAGTTAAGCGAATAAACGATTAACCAACTAAACTTTAACTCTAATTTTCGTTCTTCCAGTTCAGCCTGTCCTGCTGACTGTATTGCCATGGCGCACCATTATTTTCAATGTTAGTCATCATAGCATTCAATGGCATTGGCGCAGCACTTTGCTCCATCACCAAATAGCGACGCATATCCATAATGATAGACAACGGACTAATATTTACCGGACATTCCTCTACACAAGCATTACATGAGGTACAAGCCCACAGTTCTTCGGGAGTAATATAATCGTTTAATAATGTCTTGTTATCCGGAACAAAAACACCTTTGTTGGCATCAATATTTTTTCCTACTTCCTGCAAACGATCTCTTGTATCCATCATAATTTTACGAGGAGACAATTTTTTACCTGTTTGATTCGCCGGACAAGAGGATGTACAACGGCCACATTCTGTACAAGTATATGCATTCAATAGCTGAACCCAGTTTAAATCCTGAACATCACTTGCTCCAAATTTACTTGGCGCTGCATTTTCATCTGCCGGAGCGGGTGCAAACGGATCTGCATTAGGATCCATCATTAATTTCACTTCTTTTGTAACCGATTCTAAATTATCAAACTGACCTTGCGGTTTTAGGTTTGCAAAATACGTATTTGGGAACGCCAAAAGAATATGTAAATGTTTAGAGAAGTACAAATAGTTCATAAAAACCAAAATACCCGCAATATGCAACCACCAAAAAACTTCAAACAATAATGCAACCAATTCGTTTGAAACGCCATTAAACATTGGCGCAATAAACTGACTTATTGGAAAACTTCCTGCTTTATGAAAATGAGAGAATCCTCCGGGAACATTTTGCAAATGCAAATCCGAGGCATTCATTAATAAAAATAAAATCATTAAAACAGTCTCGAAATACAAAATGTAATTGGCATCACTTTTTGGAAATCCGTTTAAATCAGGATTTATAAAACGTTTTACTCTAATTATATTTCTTCTGATCCAGAATATAATAACTGCAACCAGAACTAAAAATGCCAATATTTCGAATGCGGCAATTAAAAAATCGTAAACAACACCTAAATAAGGTGCAAAAACTCTATGCGTACCAAATAAACCATCAATGATGATTTCGAGTAATTCGATATTTATAATAACGAAACCTAGATAAACAACAATATGCAATACTCCGGAAACAGGTCGTTTCACCATTTTGGACTGCCCTAAAGCAATCATCGCCATATTTGCCCAACGAGCCTTAGGATTATCTTTACGATCAACATCAACTCCAAGGTTAATGTTTCTGATAATCTTTTTTACGCTTAATGCAAAAAAGCCAAAACCAGCTATTAAAAGTATAGCAAATAAAATATTATCTAAATATCCCATTCCTTAATTATTTTTTATCTGTTGTATTCGCGTCTTCTGTCGGCGCAACGTAAGGTTTATTTTTCTTTCCAAAAAGAGAAACGTTTACGTAACGTGTTGGGTACAAACGGACATCCTGCAATAACAATTCTAATTCTTTTGAAGTTTTAGCCAAATTATTATATAAAGCATCATCATTTAATAATTTACCTGCGGTACCTTTTCCTGAGTTTAAATTACTCATAATACCGTCTACTTTAGCTAAAGTCTGATTTAGGTTTCTAACTGTTTTTCCTAAATCGGCTTTGTTCAAAGAATCAGATATCTTATTGAAGTTGTTTGACATCTTATTAAAGTTTGTCACTACTCCGTTAATCTGACCTTTATTAGTATCTAAAATAGAATTCAAAGTTCCTGATGCTCTATGAAATTGCTCCATAGTCTGACTCAATTCTGCTAATGATTTTTTTAGATCTTCCTGTCCTTTTTTATCCAATACATTATTTAGTCCGGAAACCAAAGTATTGATATTTAAAAGCATTAAATCTAATTTTTGCTGAATTGGCTCTATTTTACCTCCTAGAGATTCTGTTAAACCTAATTCTACAGTAGAAGAAAGCAATTGACCTTCTTCTGCCGGATCTTTATCAGCCAGATTAGGTAAAATCTTAATTTGTTTTCCACCAATTAAACTTGGTGAATACAAAGCAGCTTTACTTGTTTTTGAGATTGGAAAATCTGTTTTTAACTGAAGTTCAACCAGTAATTTTCCAGTTAATTCATTTATTGTAATTTTACTTACTTTCCCAATTGAAAGTCCATTTATGGTAACGGGTGCTGATGGTGACAAATCCTCAACATTATTATATTCTACATATAATGTCTTGTAATCTGTAAAAAGGTCTTTACCTTTTAAAAAGCTGTATCCCCAGATAAATAATAAAATTGACGCGATGACTAAAATAGCCGTTTTAATTTCTCTTGTTAGTTTCAAAATTCTTAGTGTTTGTACAAAATTAATATAAATATTCGAACTAAAGGCTATTATTTAATAGCGTCTTGAATACTGATCTTTTCTCCGTCTTTGGTTGCAACTAAAAAAGAAGCTCCATATCCTTTATCCTTAGCTTCTTCTAAATATTTTTTAGCAGCTGCATAATCTGAAGTTTCCTGGTAAAAATATTTATAAATATTATTTTCGTATATCATTGTTACATTTTTTAGTCCTTTAAAATTTTTAGGTTCCAATGGCGTTTTTTTAATGCTGGCAATAAGCTGTACTTTAAAGAATGTTCCTTTTGGAGTATTCTTAGCAACCGCAGGAGCTTCAACCACCTTTGCTTTTACCGGAGTCGTATCTCTTACTGGTCGCGCATCATTTGATTCATTGGATCCTGAACCAAAATATTCTCTTTTATAACTTAAAATTGCCTCGGCAATAGCTTTTGCAATGTCGTTTTGCCCTTCTTCAGAATTTAAAATATTTCCTTCGGTAGGATTAGAGATAAATCCGGTTTCCACTAAAACTCTTGGCATATAGGCTTTATGAAGAACCATAAAAGGCGCTTGCTTTACTCCTCCTTGTCTCAGCTTTTTACCCAATTTTTCAAAATTATCTTCAATTTTACTGGCTAATGAAATACTATTGTCCTGATATTCTTCCTGCATTAAAGTTAATCCAATCATTGATTCAGGAGAATTAGGGTCGTAACCTTCATATTTACGCTTATAATCTTTCTCTAAAGTAATAACCGAGTTCTCTTTTTTCGCAGCCTCAAGATTCGATGCCAGTTTACTTAAACCCATTACATATGTTTCTGTTCCGTCTGCAGCAGTATTTTTATTGGCATTACAGTGAATTGAGACAAAGATATTCGAATTGGCTCTGTTTGCAATATTGGCTCTTTCGACCAAATCAATAAAAACATCTGTTTTACGAGTGTAAATTACATTAACATTGGGTGTGCTCTCTAAAATTTTACCAACTTTTAAAACAATAGCCAAAGCAATATTTTTTTCGATCCGTCCGCTATAAACAGCTCCAAAGTCATGATCTCCATGCCCAGCATCAAGTGTTACTTTAAAAACATTTGACTGGCTGTATGCACAAAAAGACAATATCGTTAGAAAAAAAGTAAATATTACTTTAATTTTGTTAAATCTGTTCATAAATCTAAAAGTTAATTTTAATAAAACGTAACTGCTATAATTTTTACAATTGATTATTTTTGACAAAAAATTATATGTAAGTTTGACATGTCAAAAAACAAGCCATAATTTTACAAAAATAGCATTTAAACCTTTGCATACAAACTTATTTAATATCGTTTTATTATCATTTTTCCTAACTTTAGGATGTGGTAATTTATATTCGCAAGAGATAAAAAACAAAAAAAAGCCGTTACCAACTGTAAAACAAACAGATAAAGCCAAAACTGCTGTTACAGATCTAACGCCGGTGTCTGTTGTTGATACCATAAAGTTAGATACTGTTAAAACCAAAAAGAGCGCTTTAGATGCCGTTACTAAGTATAAAGCCAAAGATTATGCGAAGTACGACAGGAAAAAGAAGACGCTTACTTTATATAATGAAGCCGAATTATATTATAAAGATGTCGAATTAAAGTCGGGTATTATTGTTTTAAATCTTGAAAAAGATGAAGTTTATGCGGGTCGTATAAGAGATTCTGCAGGTGTTTTGATACAATATCCTAATTTTAAACAAGGACCAAGCGAAGTTCAGCCTGATTCTATCCGATTTAATTTTAAAACAAAAAAGGCTTTAATTTATAATTCAAGGACTGAACAGGGAGAATTTAAAATTAAAGCGGCTATTACAAAAAAAGAAAACGATTCTGTTTACTTTTTAAAAGGTGCCCGTTTTACCACTGCAAAAGACATTGATGATCCTGAATATTATTTCAGAACGAACAAAGTAAAATTCGTTCCAAACAAAAAGGTTGTTGTCGGTACCACTCAAATGGTAATTGCAGATGTACCAACTCCGTTAATTCTGCCTTTTGCTTTTTTTCCGATGACTAAGGAAAAAAGTGTTTCGGGTATTATTGTACCAAGTTATAACGATTCAAACACCAGAGGTTTCTCATTACAAAACATGGGTTATTATTTTGCTTTAAGCGATAATTATGACTTAACGGCATTAGCTGATTATTACACCAATGGTAGTTATGCCATGCGATTTGAGTCAGCATACGCAACAAGATACAAATATAGAGGAAACATAAATGTTCGTTTCGAGAATTTGATCAATAGCGAGCGAGGTTACCCTGACTACAGTAAAGAAAACATTTACAATATTCAGTGGTCTCACTCAAAAGACACAAAATCAAATCCCAATTCAAGTTTTTCTGCTTCTGTAAATATGGGTAGTAGTAAATATTTTAAGCGATCTATTAACCAGGCCAACGTAGGTTCGAATTTAAACAACACTTTAAATTCATCGATTTCTTACAACAAAACATTTAACACAATACCACAAGCACGTTTTTCGTTAACAGCAACGCATTCGCAAAATACACAAACGGAGCAAATACAGATGACATTACCAACCTTGCAAGCCAGTGTTGATCGTGTGTATCCTTTTGTTGGAAAAGACGGAGTTAAAAAAGGTTTTATCAAGAACATCAACTTGCAATATAACCTGAGTGGTAAAAACAACATCACCACTACAGATTCATTATTTTTTAAACCACAAATGTTTAGAGATGCTCAAATAGGTATGCAGCATAGTATTCCAATTAGTACCAATTTTAAAATATTTAAATATTTTAGCGCAGGAGCCTCTACCAATTATCAGGAAACATGGGTTACAAAAACTATTGATAAAGATTATGATCCGGATAAAGGTCAGGTGGTCAATACAACAGTTAATGGTTTTGATGCTTTTAGAACTTATAATTTCAGTACCAATTTAGGAACTACAATTTATGGTACGTTTAATTTTGGAAGCGACAAAAGAATTCAATCCATTCGTCACGTAATGCGTCCAACGGTAACTTACTCGTACACACCAAGTTTTGACCAGTATTACAATAATTATACTGTTGATGCTACTGGTAGAATTTCCACTTATTCCAGATTTGATGGTGGAATTTTTGGAGCACCGGGTAAAAGTAATTCGAATATTGTATCCTTTGCTTTAAGCAATACTTTTGAAGCTAAAGTAAGAGACAGGGACAGCACAAAAACAGAACCTAAGAAAATCATGCTGTTAAACAATTTAAACTTCAGCACGAGTTATAATTTTGATGCTGACGGAAAAGAAAGTTTAGCATGGCAACCAGTTCTTGTAAGCGGAGGAACCCAACTTTTTGATAATAAAATGAATGTGAATTTTGGTGCTACATTAGATCCTTACGCGATCGATAATGGCGGAGCCAGAATTAACACTTATAATATTGATAATGGCGGGAGTTTATTTAGAATGACCAGTGCCAACGTAACTTTAAACTATTCGTTTTCTAACAAAGGAACCGGAAAGGAAAAAGACAATACACAAAGTGAACGGAACGGAGGACGTAAAGATGATTTATTTGGTACAAATACGGATTTGAATGACAGCCGAAACAGCCAGTTTGCTAATGAAAAAGATGACGAAGACGATGTAATCACAGAATTCTTTAAAGCAAAAATACCATGGGATATGACGATGGCTTATTCCCTGACCTATTCAAATGTAAATCGGGAAAATAAAATTACAGGAAACTCTATCATGGTTTCTGCTAATATGGATATTACTCCAAAATGGAAAGGTGGAGTTTCTACCGGTTACGATTTTGTGCAAAAGGGAGTTACTTTTACGCAATTCCGTTTTGAAAGAGATTTATTAAGCTGGAGAATGGCATTTAACTGGAGTCCATTGGGTGTAAACTCCAACTGGAACTTCTTTATCGGAATAAAATCAGGAATGCTTAGCGACATTAAATGGAACAAACGAAGCACTTCTAATCGATAAGCAATCCTTAATTTAAAGTAACTTTTAGTAATAATGAATCGAATCTTTAAAGATTTAATCTTAATTTCATTATCTCTAATTATCCCATTTAGTATTTAAAAACTATTATCATGAAAAAAATTATCTTTACAGACAAAGCACCTGCACCAATTGGGCCTTACAACCAGGCCGTATTATCAGGAAATACACTTTATGCATCTGGCCAGATTGCCATAAATCCAGCTTCTGGAGAACTTGTTACAGAAAATATAAATGACGAAACTACACAAGTAATGAATAATATTGCTGCTATTCTTGAAGCTGCAAATATGACTTTTGAAAACGTTGTTAAAGCCACAATTTTCATCATGGATATGAACAATTTTGCGGCTATAAACGCCATTTACGGTTCTTATTTTGATGAAAAAACAGCACCTGCCCGTGAAACAGTTCAGGTAGCATGCCTTCCAAAAAATGTAAACGTAGAGATTTCGATAATTGCTGTACAATAGCACTTAAAAAAACAAGAACAAACAACAACTAGAATTATAGTAATATAATTACAAGCAAATAAAAAAACCGTTTCAGTGATGAAACGGTTTTTTGGTATATATTGAATGATGTAAAATTCTATAATTGCAACGCTATAGCATTTAATAACAACTGAGCAGAAGCTTCATTTGTTGCCAAAGGTACATTATGCACATCACAAACACGAATAAGCATATTAATATCAACTTCATGAGCATGGCTCGCCAGAGGATCTTTGAAAAAGAAAACCATTTGCGTTTTACCTTCGGCTACGCGAGCAGCAATTTGCGCATCGCCTCCCATTGGTCCTGAAAGCATTCTTTTTACCTTAAAACCGGCATTTACTGCCTTGCTTCCGGTAGTTCCTGTAGCGATCAGTTTAATATTTTCCTGAAGAAGAAGTGTTTTGTTTTTATTTAAAAACTGAACCATATCTGCTTTCTTACCATCGTGAGCTATTATAGCAATTTCCATACTTACCTTTTAATTATTGATTAGCAACATGATAAGCTATCAATCCATCAATAGGTCTTCTTAAAACATTACCTAATTGAAGCTCGTATTTATCAAAAGTTTCCTGTAGTTCGTCTTTTAGATAAAAAGCAATAGAACCTACAAAATGAACCGGAACTTCTTTACAATTATCAAATTGTTTGATGTAATTTTTTACAAAAGATTTCATTCCCTTGAAAATAATTTTTCTGCAAAACTCAGTGTCTTTATGCTTGATCAAAAACTTAGCAAAAGTCGCTAAATAAGCATTTGGATTTGGTTCTTTGTATAATTTGTTTTTGATGAAATCAGGATCTAAATCATATTCTTTTTCAAATTCTACTGCCAGTTCTTTAGGCATTTTATTGAAATAATATTTTCTGATTAATTCTTTTCCGAAAACATTTCCGCTACAATCATCCATGGCAATATATCCTAATGATTGTACTTTTTGATGCAATACTTTCCCATCAAAATAACTGCAGTTAGAACCTGTTCCTAAGATACTCACAATAGCTTCTTCGCCTTTTGGAGTAGTCGCATAAACTGCTGCATATGTATCTTCATGAACTTCTACAATAGCATTAACAAAATATTCCTGAAATATTTGCGAAAGCTCTGTTTTCATTCTGTCAGTTCCACATCCTGCTCCGTAAAAGAACAAATGTGTTGCATTTTTTTTATTTTGTAAGATATCAAAACGGTCATTTAACCTTTCGATAATTTCATGACCTTCCAGAATTTCAGGATTTAATCCTAATGTTTGTGTGGTGAATAATACTTTTCCATTATCATCAATTGCAATCCAATCGGCTTTCGTAGATCCACTATCAACTATTAATTTCATTTTATTTAGTTTTTGGATTAGTTTTTCTTTAGCTAAATAAAAAGTGTATTTTTTACATTAATTAAAGAAGTAACAAAATAAGAAAAATCCCGTTACTTTGAAATAACGGGATTTTACAAAAATATATAATATTATTTTAAACCTGCAATATGCACAGATAAATCAATTAATTTGCTTGAGTATCCGTACTCATTATCATACCAAGATACTAATTTGAAGAAAGTTGAATTTAAACCAATTCCAGCAGTAGCATCAACGATTGAAGTTCTTTTATCAGAAATAAAATCCTGAGAAACAACTGCATCTTCAGTATATCCTAAGATACCTTTTAATTCATTTTCAGAAGCTTTCTTTAAAACAGCCATAATTTCTTCGTAAGAAGTTTCTTTAGCTACTTTTACAGTTAAATCTACTACAGAAACGTCAGCAGTAGGAACACGGAAAGACATTCCAGTTAATTTTCCATTCAAAGCAGGAATTACTTTTCCAACCGCTTTAGCAGCTCCTGTAGAAGATGGGATGATGTTGATGCTAGCAGCACGTCCACCTCTCCAGTCTTTTCTTGAAGGACCATCAGCAGTCATTTGAGTTGAAGTTGTTGCGTGAACAGTTGTCATTAAACCTTCAACAATTTCGAAATTATCATGAATTACTTTAGCTAAAGGAGCTAAACAGTTTGTAGTACAAGATGCATTAGAAACTACTAAGTCAGTAGCTTTTGCAGACTCGTGATTTACTCCCATTACAAACATTGGAGCATCTGCAGAAGGAGCAGAAATAATTACTTTTTTAGCACCACCTTTAATGTGCTCATTTGCAGTTTCGATAGTAGTAAAGATACCAGTACATTCAGCCACTACGTCAACATCAACTTCATTCCATTTTAAGTCAGCAGGATTTCTTTCTGCAGTAATACGGATATTTCTTCCGTTTACGTAAAGTTTTCCTTCTTTTACTTCTACAGTTCCGTTGAAACGACCGTGAACTGAATCATATTTTAATAAATAAGCTAAGTGATCAACATCTAATAAATCGTTGATTGCTACAACTTCTACATTATCTCTATTGAAAGTTTCTCTAAAAACGATTCTTCCGATACGTCCGAATCCGTTTATTCCTAATTTTACTTTTGACATTTTACTTAATTTTTGCTTTTGTTTTTATTACACTACTTTAAAGTCTAATTTCCTCACAATAAACTTCTTTCCTTTTTAAACTTTTTTTTATGTTGACATGATATCAGATACTCTCAACAATTCTCTATCAATTTCAGATTTACCTTTAATTGCTTGTTCAAGAGGTGTCAGGGCAACTTTATCTGCCTGCAGACCTACCATGTAATTTGATTTTCCTTCGATTAAAGACTCTACTGCTTTTACACCTAATCGGCTTGCAAGAACACGGTCGAAACAAGATGGAGAACCACCACGCTGCATATGTCCTAAAACAGATACTCTAACATCATATTCAGGTAAATTAGCTTCAACGTAATCTTTTAATTCGAATACGTTTTTACCAATTTTATCTCCTTCAGCTATCACTACAATACTTGATGATTTCCCTGAAGCTTTACTTTTTTGAAGAGAGTCTAATAATCTGTCTAAACCTAAATCTTCTTCAGGAATAAGAATTTCTTCGGCACCAGCGCCAATTCCGGCATTAAGAGCAATGTGACCTGCATCTCTACCCATAACCTCTACAAAAAACAGACGGTTATGCGAACTTGCTGTATCTCTAATTTTATCAATACAATCTACAACAGTATTCAAAGCGGTGTCATAACCCAAGGTATGACTTGTACCAAAAATATCATTATCAATTGTACCCGGAATTCCCATTACAGGAAAACCATATTCTGAATTGAAAATTAATCCTCCGGTAAAACTTCCGTCACCTCCTATTACAACCAAAGCATCTACTCCGGCTTTCACAAGATTATCGTGAGCTTTTTTTCTACCTTCCGGTGTTCTAAACTCAACTGAACGAGCCGATTTCAGGATCGTTCCGCCTTTGTTTACAATATTATTTACGCTACGAGGTCCCATTTCTTTGAAATCTCCTTCGATCATTCCCTGATACCCTCTATAAATTCCTATGCATTCTATATTATGGTAAGCACATGTTCGAACAACTGATCGTATTGCAGCATTCATTCCTGGTGAGTCTCCTCCCGAAGTAAGAACACCAACTTTTTTTATTGTTTTTGGCATTATTTAAGTATTAAAGTGTAAAATTAGCAAACATTCAGCACTTTTCAGGTGATGTTTATCATTAATTAATAAAATTTGTTAAATTCAAACGTTTTCGTTAATAAGTTTTTCGATAGTAAAAATTTCATTTAAAATAATAAAACGTACCTATTTTAATTAAATCTTTAAAATTAACAATACATAAATGAAGTGTTATAAAAATTCGGCACTTTTTGATATTGTAAGAAAATAAATCAGCCCCTAATTTAGCACAAAAAAAACCATTCGGCGAAGCGAATGGTTTCTTTTAAGATTATTTTTAACACAATGGGCTAAAAGTCATTATCAGGAATTAAACCTTCGCTATTGTTTTTTGGCTGTGTTTCATTCTTTTCTTCTTTTTTATCAGACTTCTTTTTGTCTTTTTCGGCATCTTTTTTATTGGAGAATTTTACAAAATCAGGGTTTAGATACGAATCCTGCAGATCATCTGAAGAGCTTTTGATGGCTCTTTCTAATTTATGATTCTTAAATAATTTATTGACCAGTTCGCTAAAAGTATCAAAATCGACTTCATACGAAATACCAACTCCTTGCGTATAACCAATTCCCTGTCCTATATAATTGATATCGTTTTCTTTATTGAACAAACGAAGATTCATCGATCCGTCCTCGTTCACACGGTATAATATTTCGATATCTCCCACAATAGCCGACTCGTTTACACCGCCTATAGGTACTCCTAATTTTCCGTTTATGGTTATTCTTTCGTTTACCTGCGATGTTATATTGGCCACAAATTGACCATCGGCTTCCTGACCAATTCGTTTATCTGCCGATATAAAATTCAAATCGATATTGATCTTATCGTTGTCTGATTTAATAATCCCGCCTAATAAACTAGCAGCAGTTTCTGCAAAGGTTCCTGACAAATCGCTTTGATTGAATCCGTCCGGACTCATAAATGATCCTGTCGAAAGCAAATACAAAGCCTGAGTCTGACGAACGTCTTTATCATCTAATTTATATTGTATCTCTGATTTCAAAACATTACTTACCGAAGGAAACTGAATATCAAAATTAGGTTCCGGACTTGTTAAATCTCCTCTTAAACCAATTACAACCTCTACCGGCACTTTTTTATTGAAAGATGAATTGTCTAATAAAACAGCCGGATTTGCAGATGTTTTATAAACGGCTTCAAGATTCAATTGCGCCTTCATAGGGTTTCCTTCCCAAATAATAGAACCTCCTTTTTTAACAGCGAATTTTTTATCTATTAAACCACCATATTTAAAGTTATAAGTTCCTTCGTAGGCCTGGAAATCTCCCCACATATTAAATTTACCCAGTGTATTGATTTTAAACAACAACGATCCGTATCCTTTTCCTTTCATACCGTGACCGGAATTCCTGTCCAGAATAACTTCAACCTCGGCATCAGGCGTAATATCAAAATCAAATTCTAACTCAAGACCATTGTAATTTCTTGTTTTTTCGACAATACCATTGGCCAGGTTGTATTTTTCTTTTGGCGTTACAAAATGTATCCAGCTGCTTTCCCCAACACTTTGTGCGTTGTTTATAGGAATCTTAACTTCAGTTCCTTTCTCAGACTTAGCATCTACTTTTATAAATAGATTTTCTGTTGGACCTTTGATACTTGCTGTACCGTTTATAAAAGCTGTACCAAAATAAGCCGCATCTTCACTATCTTTTGTATCTAATGCCAGTAATCGTTTTGAGGTTATGGTAAGATCAAGCTTCCAGTCGCCAAAATTATGATGTTCGATACTTCCGTTCAGCAATCCTTTGGTACCGTACTTGGTATCTGTTAACTGATTGTTTCTGAATAAGAATTTTTCATCTGTTAAATCGATAACCGTTCGATCACTCAATTCGTAATCGGTATTAAGATACGGAACTGTCATTCCTGCTTTTTCTACGTAGAGCCTTCCGTTTATCTCCGGTTTTTTAAGATTACCAACAACTGCCGCATTTCCGGAAACAGATCCTCTTACGTTCGATAAAACATCTCCTCCCACTGTACCTAAAGTAGCCAGATTAAATCCTTCGAGTTTTAAATTTAAATCTAAAAAAGTCTCCTTATTTTCGATTGCGAAAGTTCCGTTGGCTCTAAACGATTCTGTAAATCCATTTTGAATGGATGAATTTATGGTAAACTTTTTGAAACTTTCATCTCCGGAAATATCGAATTTTAAGGTTCCTAAATCTACTTTATTTAGATTAAGATGATCTATCGAAATGGCTGCCGTGGGCTGATACACATTCTTATTCTGTTTATAATTGATGTTACCATTCAAATTACCATTAAATACAAATTTAGAAGTTAATGGTGTAATTTTATTAATATCAACATCTTCAAAATTAAGGACGAGATCTTTATAATCGTTTCCTTTGATTACACCATTCAAATCAATTTTCTGATTTTCATGGGATAAAATGATATTATCAATAGTGAAATTTTTAAAGAACTGATCAAATACAATCTGGTTATCCTCACCATCATCTTCGTTTAAATACCATATATAGTCTTTAAACTTCATCTCGGATTTCTTAATCCCAACGATATTATTTTTGTTCTTATCTATAGTGTGGTACAAATCGAGATTAAAATAATCTTCTCCTTTTGATCCTCCCTTAAACTCCGATCGAACAAACAGCGTATCTTTTGCAGTAACATTAATTAAATTAAAATCACGTATTTTATAGTAAGGCGTTTTTATACTATCTAACTCGACATAGGCATTGTACAGTGTGTTTTTATTATCAATGCTAATACGAATGTTGTCGAATGTATTTTTTGCTGCAGTAATTTTCTGAGATTTAAACCTAAATTTAAATTCCTGTAAATCCGAATCTATTTTCCCACGCACTACTGTACTTGAGTCTATATTAATTTCAGGATATAACATTTCGACTACTTTATCATAAACATGAAAGTTAAAACGCAAAAACTGGCCTTTTTTTACTTTATAAGGTTTATAATTGGTATATAAGCTACCAACCGAATTCATAACCAGCTTATCTAATTGCCCAAACTGAAATTTACCTACTATCTCCCCTTTTACTACATCATCTGAGCTAATGGTTATGGTCCGCAGTTTATCAGCGTCGAAATTCGAGCTTACCGTTACTTCATCAAAAGTATAAGTGGCTTTAGGATTTTGGTAAACAGCATCTCTAATTAAAACGGTTCCCTGAAGGTTTTCTATAGAATTTCCGGTAACTTCAACTACTGCATCTCCGCGGAAATGAGAAATAGAATCGTTTAAGATTTTCAGCTTTCGAAGATCAGCATTCTCTACATTAATATGAAAATCATACTTACTTTCGCGTTTACTTAAATCTACTAATCCATCAAAAGTTAAACTTAAATTTGGATCATTTACAGAAAGCTGTCCCTTATAATAAGGCAATTTAAAATTACCGTTTACTACGATATTATTATAGGTATACTTATTATAATCTAATTTGGCAATATCTCCTTTTATAATCGTATTAAGATATTTCTCTGTAAAACCCTTACCGTCAATATCTAAATTTAAAGTTGTTTTGCCAATATCTTTTCTATTCAATAAAGCACCTACATTAAAATTATCCAAAATGATATTTCCGGAATAAGATGCTTTATCAATAAAATCGATATTATTCATATGCAAATCTGCCTGACCATTCCCCAGATCTGTAATCATTTTAAAGTTGGCTTCTAATGCCGTGGTTGAAACTTTTGCTTTACCCACAATATTAAATTTCCCCAATCTTTTAAGCTCTTTAGGAAGTTTTTTACCCAAAATACCCGGCAGTATCACCACTAAATTATCATAATTGGAAACCAGCTTGTCAAATTTACCATCCATGGCAAACTTTTGAGCTTTGGTACCCAAAAGGTTTTTAAAATTTATGGTTCCGTTAATTTTAGAACCATTGGTATCACTTAGATTAAGATGTCTTAAATTAAGATCATTTAAGGTTCCTTTGATCTTGGTTTTTATTTTAAAATGCTGATTTTTACCCAATCCGTCGAAAAAATAACGAATATCGTTTGAAGCAATCGAAGCCGAATCTAATGCAACATCAAATTTTACTTTATCTGTAAATTGAAGAAAATCTCCTACGTTATAATTTAAGATCGCTTTTCCGTAAATCGAGGTTCTTTTGGTTTTTATAGCAAGGTTTTCAACTTTAATCTGTTTTTTGGTATAACTGAATTTACCTGCAAAGTTGGATACATATAAGCCGCGATGATCTAAAAAAGAAAAACGATGAATGGTCGTGTTTACATCCGGACCGTATAATTTAAAATCACTGATATAAGCGTTTAGTTTTTTAAAGTCAAGAAATACAGGTGTGGTTTTATTTTCATCAACAACAGAAAAAGCACCTTTTGAGATGTACGCATTTCTGGCTGTCAGCAAAAAGTGCTTACTTGATTTGGCCCTTTCCGGACTAGTTTCAAACAGTTTAATAAACTTATTTATATTGTTTTCGTTCTCGTTTTTATAGGTTTTCAGATTAAAAATCAATCCTGTTAAACGAAGATCACCAAAAATCAAATCACCATCCAGCGTTCTTTTAATACTTAAAATATCAGTTGTAATGATATCAGAGTAAATTAAAGTTTTGTTGTGATGGTCCAGAATTAAAACCTTCTTAAGTTTTACTCCTCCAAAAATATTGATTGCAACTTTCTCGACACTAATTTTAGTTTTAAAATCAGTATTTAAAGATTCTGTAATGTATCTGGCAATTTTTGTCTGAACGATAGGTAAAGCCAAGGTGATAGCAAGTACTAACAAAAGTAAAATTAACCCAATTAGGGTTCGTGATATTATTTTCTTTACTTTTTTGATAACTGCTTTTATTTTAGTTTTCTTTTAAATTTATTTTGAACAGACAAAGAACGACTGTTTTTGATAAAAATTCTTTAATTTTGGCTTCTCCTTATAATAAAAGAAAATTCAAATATTTGATTTGTCAAATATAATTCAAAATTCGTGCCTTTATATGCAAAATTCAGAGGTTTTTATTCTTGCCATCGAAAGTTCATGCGATGATACTGCTGCCGCGGTTTTACATAACGACAAAGTACTCTCAAATGTTGTGGCCAATCAGTTAATTCACAACCAATATGGTGGTGTTGTTCCCGAATTGGCTTCGAGAGCACATCAACAAAATATTGTTCCTGTAATTGATGCAGCGCTTCGCAAAGCAAATGTACAAAAAGATCAACTAACTGCCATCGCCTTTACACAAGGTCCGGGTTTAATGGGATCTTTGCTTGTAGGAAGTTCTTTTAGCAAATCATTATCATTGGCATTAAAAATTCCGTTAATAGCTGTAAATCACATGCATGCGCATATTTTAGCCCATTTTATAGATGAAGAAGGTTTTGATAAACCTGAATTTCCTTTTCTGGCCTTGACCATTAGCGGAGGTCATACTCAAATAGTAAAAGTGAACGGCTTTTTTGACATGGAAATTATTGGCGAAACCACTGACGATGCGGTTGGAGAAGCTTTTGACAAGAGTGCTAAAATTCTTGGACTGCCTTATCCGGGCGGACCTTTGATCGATAAACACGCAAAAGAAGGAAATCCGAAAGCATTTGCATTTACCAAACCCAAAGTTCCGGGATTAGACTTTAGTTTCTCCGGATTAAAAACAGCGATTTTATATTTTATTCAGAAGAAAAAGCTGGAAAACCCGAATTTTATCGAAGAAAACCTGAATGATATTTGTGCCTCTATTCAACATACTATCATCGAAATTTTGATGGATAAATTGAAATTGGCAGTAAAAGAAACCGGAATTACACAAATTGCCATTGGTGGAGGCGTTTCGGCAAATTCAGGTATTAGAACCAGATTAAAAGAAAGTGAAGGAAAATACGGTTGGAAAACCTTTGTTCCCAAATTTGAATACACAACCGATAACGCTGCAATGATAGGAATTGTAGGATATCAAAAATATTTATCAAGTCGTTTTGAAACTTCAGCAGTGGTTTCTAAAGCGCGAATTCAATTTTAACTATGCAATTATTTTATAATACTGAAATAGACGAATCAACTGAAAGCTTTTCTTTTGATAAAGAAGAAAGCCGACATATAATAAAAGTTTTACGAAAGAAAGACTCTGATATTTTACATGTTACAAATGGTTTAGGTTTATTGTTTGAAACTCAAATTACATTGGCTTCTGACAACAAATGTATCGTTCAGGTACTTTCGATAAAAAAAACCGACGAACCTAAATTTCGTCTGCATCTTGCCGTTGCCCCAACCAAAATGAACGATCGTTTTGAATGGTTTCTGGAAAAAGCTACCGAAATTGGTATTCAGGAAATCACACCAATTATTTGTGACCGCTCTGAACGTAAAGTGATTAATTTAGAACGTTTTGAAAAGATTATTCTTTCGGCCATGAAACAATCTAACGAAACGTATTTGCCTAAATTAAACGAAGCCATTTCGTTTAAGGAATTCATTAAACAAAAAAACGAAGGTTTGCAATTGATCGCACATTGCGAGGAAACGGATAAAAAGTCATTAAAAGATATTTTAAAACCAAATCAAAGCGTCACGATGCTTATTGGTCCTGAAGGTGATTTTTCTGAAAAGGAAATTGCACTGGCTTTAGAGAATAATTATCAACCGGTTACTTTAGGAAATACGCGTTTAAGAACCGAAACTGCCGCAATTGTTGCTTGTCATAGTGTTGTTTTTTTTAATGAAAGTTCTAATTGAAAACAATCTTTTCTTTTTGACGAAACAGCGCTCGACAAAGATTAATCTCAATCTTGTCATCTCGAGGAACGAGAGATCACACGCGGGATTCGACAAAGATTTGACCATATACTCTGCGGAATTTCTAGTGTGATCTCTCGTTCCTCGAGATGACAAAAAAGCGTTTAAAAAGGAAAACACCAGATAATTTATAATTATTATGAAAAGAATATTTTACTTATTATTACTTTTTTCCATTTCCTCATTTTCACAGGAAATTGCTTTACTTAAATACAGCGGCGGCGGCGATTGGTACGGAAATCCAACCTCATTACCTAACTTGATTAAGTTTTGTAATGCCAACATTAATACCAGAATAAAAGCAAAACCATCAACTGTTGAGCCTGGTAATCCTGATTTGCTTTCGTACCCTTTTGTGCACATGACAGGCCACGGAAATGTAGTTTTTAGCGATGCAGATGTTAGCAATCTTAGAAATTACCTAACTGGTGGAGGTTTTCTTCATATTGATGATAATTACGGAATGGATCAATATATTCGAAAAGAAATTAAAAAAATATTCCCAAATAATAACCTAATTGAGATTCCGGCAAATCATCCGATTTTTCAAAAGCCTTATCCTTTCCCTAACGGATTACCCAAAATTCATGAGCATGACGGAACCCGCGCACAAGCTTTTGGAATTTTCGTAGAAAATAAATTAGTATTACTTTATACATATGAATGTGATTTGGGTGACGGTTGGGAAGATGCCGAAGTACACAATGATCCTTTGGCTGTTAGAGAAAAAGCCCTAAAAATGGGCGCCAACATTATCAATTATATTTTTACCAACTAAACCGGAACGTAAAGAATTAAAAATTGAGAATTAAAAATTAAAAATCCTCATTGCTCTTACGCTAGCTAGGAGTTTCACATCTTTAATTCTCATTTTTAATTCTCATTTTTAATTTTTAATTCTTAATTCTTATAAAGTGCAACTTACTCACGAAGAAAACCAATTTGAAAGAAAAACATTTCCGATCACATTAGTTTGTGATCATATTTACTTTCAGCAAAATATAGGTTCTCTTTTTAGAATCAGTGAAGCATTTGGAGTCGAGAATATTATCTTTTTAGGAAAAGATATTCCGCTAACTCCCCGAAAAATAAACAAAACTTCCCGAAGTACGCATCTTCATGTACCTCATACCGTAATAGAAGAAACAACCGAATTAGTGGATTATCTTCTTCAAAATAATTTTGAAATTATTGCACTGGAAATTGCAAGTAATAGTAAACCATTAAAAGAAGTTGTGATTCCTGACAATCAAAAAATTGCACTTTTGATAGGAAGTGAAATTGACGGAATCTCTGATGAACTTTTAAAAATCTCGAATCAAATTGTACACATTAATATGTTTGGAAAAAACTCCAGTATGAATGTTGTCCAGGCTGCCAGTATTGCTTTGTACGAGATTACTAGTATCTAATTTTTTTGTTTAAATGTTAAATTTGAACTAATTCGAAAGCAATCCTTTTACAAACGGCAAACAAAACCTCGATTAAAAGTAAATAAATACGTTAAAATACATCAATAAAAATATTAAGTAAGAAAAAACATCTTAAAAAAATAATTGATATTTTTGTAAGAACTAGATTATACAAGGGTTTATAAATTTCTGACAAATAAATCATTATAAAAATTTGGCTACAAAATGATTTTGTTATAAAATTGCGGAACAAACAACCAAATGTAATTTTTTATAACAAAAACCCAAATTATTATGAAAAAAGTTCTTTTTTCCGCGGTAACAGCCCTATTGCTGTTTTCTTGTCAAAATGATCAATCAGAATCAACAGATTCAGAAGCAACAGCTGCATCGACGCGCCGCGTATGTGCATCTCAACAAGTGTTAGATGACCAGCTGAAAGCTGATCCTACATTAGCGATCAGAATGAATGAAATTGAAGCTTTTACTAACAAGGCCCTGATTTCAGGAAAACTTGTAAACGGAAAGGTTCAAATTCCTGTTGTAGTCAATGTCTTGTACAGAACTGCCGCACAAAACATTTCTGACGCACAAATTCAAAGCCAAATTGATGTCCTTAACAAAGATTTCAATGCATTAAACTCAGATTACAATAGTGTACCTGCCCTATTTTCAGGCGTAAAAGCCAACGTAGGAATTTCATTTGTTTTAGAAAAGATCAATAGAAAATCGACTACGAAAACTTCATGGGGAACAAACGATGCCATGAAAAAAGTAGCTCAGGGCGGTTTAGCACCAACTTCGCCAACCACAAAACTTAATTTATGGTCTTGCGCAATTGGTGGCGGAATATTAGGTTATGCGCAATTTCCTGGAGGAGCATCTGCTACAGACGGAGTTGTAATTGATTCTAAATATTTTGGTTTATCAGGTGCTGCAAATGCTCCTTTTAACTTAGGACGTACTGGTACTCACGAAGTAGGTCACTGGATGAATTTGCGCCATATTTGGGGAGACGCTAATTGCGGAAGCGATTTAGTAGCTGATACTCCTACGCATAATGAGGAAAATTATGGTGTACCTGCTTATCCTCACTACAGTACTTGTTCAGGAACTCCTGTAGAGATGACGATGAACTACATGGATTATGTTGATGATAATGCTATGTACATGTTCTCTAACGGACAAAAAAACAGAATGGCCGCCATCTTTGTTACAGGAGGTGCAAGAGCTGCTTTTGGAATCTAAAAAAACAGATTAAAATAAGGAAGTGAAAAGCGGGATGAAATCATCTCGCTTTTTTTTGTTTATCCCTTAGTTTTAAAAGCTTTTTCCTATATTTATAATCTAAAATCAAAATATGATCACATCTAAAATTATATCTAACGGAATCTTAAGAGCTTTAGCAACTATATTAATTATTACTGTCGTTTTATATTTTCTGTACACGATACAAACCGTAATTGTTTACTTGTGTATTTCCTTACTATTGTGTTTAATTGCAAATCCGTTAATACAATTCTTAAAAAATAAATTAAAATTTAGCAATTCACTGGCCGCCACGATAGCCTTAATCCTTTTTATTTTGGCAATCGTTGGTTTTATCTTTTTATTTGTGCCCTTGATTATTTCTCAGGCCAATAATCTCTCTTTGCTGGATACGCAAAGTTTGCAGCGACAGTTTATGCAAACAGAACGTAGTATCGAAGCGTATTTTAATATTCAACATGTTGATTTAAATAAAGTTTTAAAAGATTCTAAAATCACTTCACTTATTGATTTTAGCTATTTTACCATTTTTCTAAATTCAATATTAGGATTTTTAGCCGATATGGGAATGGGATTGGTTTCTGTTTTCTTCATTACTTTTTTCTTTCTTAAGGATCAGGATTCATTTAAAGAAAGTGCGCGTAAAATTCTTCCGGATAATAATGAAGATAAAATCATCAACTCTGTTACAAAAATCAACCACTTTTTAACCCGATATTTTATTGGATTATTATTGCAATTAACCGTTGTTTTTATTTTATATCTAATTGTTTTAATGATTTTTGGAAATAAGAATGCTTTTGTAATTGCTTTTTTATGTGCTATCTTAAATATCATTCCTTATATAGGTCCGATAATAGGAACTACTCTGGCCGGAATTTTAACCATGATTAGTATGATTGGAAGTGACTTTCAGACCGAAATTTTGCCCAAAACCATCTATGTAATCATAGGTTTTTTACTAGTTCAGGCAATTGATAATAATATTAGTCAGCCTATAATTTCGTCAAAAAGTGTAAATTCGCACCCGCTGGAAATATTCCTGATTACTATAATCAGCGGAATTACTTTTGGGATTGTCGGGATGATTATTGCTATTCCGGTTTTTACAATGGTGAAAGTAATTTTGAAAGAATTTTTTCCTGATAACAAAATCGTATCTGTATTAACCGAAAGAATTTAGCATTGAACACTTCTATTTTAGACCAAAAAATCCAGAAATTTATAACTCATAATAGTGGTGCCTCAATTACAAAATTAGCGCTTCAGAAAAATCCTTTTCCTGAAACAGACTGGATTTTAATATTAAATCAAATCGAAGCAAAATCTAAAGCAAAAGATAAATTACCTACCTGGTTTAAAACAGAGAATATCATTTATCCAAGTAAGGTTTCTGTTGAACAAACCTCATCTGAGAAAACGGCTGCTTATAAAGCTTCACTAATATCAGGCGAAAGCTTAATTGATCTTACGGGAGGTTTTGGCGTGGATGATTATTATTTTACCCAACAATTCAAAAACATTGCACATTGCGAAATAAATGAAGAATTATCAAATATTGTAAAGCACAATTTCGAACAATTAAAAGTAAACAATTGTACATTTTATGCAGATGATTCAACAAATATTTTAAACCAATCTGATGAAAAATGGGATTGGATTTACATAGATCCTTCCCGCAGAAGTGATGCAAAAGGCAAAGTTTTTATGCTGAAAGATTGTTTGCCAAATGTTCCTGAATTATTGGATTTTTATTTTGAAAAAAGTGATTCTATTTTAATAAAAGCTGCTCCTTTATTGGATATTTCAGCGGGTTTGTCTGAATTAAAATTCGTTAAAAACATTCATATTATTGCCCTTGACAATGAAGTAAAAGAATTGCTTTTTGAAATTCACAATCATTACAAAGGCGAAATTCAAATAAAAACAGCCAATATTCTAAAGGAAAAAATCGAAACTTTTGAATTTATTTTGGGCGATGAAACTATTTTTCCGTCGTATCATTTGCCTCAAAAGTACGTTTATGAAGCCAATTCGGCTATAATGAAATCCGGTGGTTTTGATGAAGTTAGTGCTTTTTACGACATCAATAAACTGCATAAACACTCTCATTTATATACATCAGAAAATTTAATCGATTTTCCGGGACGAACTTTTGAAATCGAAAAAGTGATTGGGTACAGCAAAAATGAGATGAAAACGGAGCTTGCCAACCAGCAGGCGAATATCACTACACGAAATTTTCCGGACACGGTAGAAAACATTCGAAAAAAATGGAAAATAAAAAATGGAGGAAATTTGTATTGTTTTTTTACAACTGATAAAAATGATAACAAAATAGTTTTAATTTGCAGAAAAATAACTCAAAAATGAAACAACTAATTACTCTAACTTTTTTTTTATTAACGATTACCGCATTTGCCCAAAAACCATGTGAATACAGTGCCAATGTAAATGACTCTATTGGTAGTTATAAAGTAACCAATGATTACCTTATTAGCGAAAAATATTTTGGAGGAACATTTGATTATGTTTTCTTTGCCTTAGCACAAACAGATGGTTTGCCTACATTAAACCTGCAGCTTATACAGAAAAGTAAAGATTTTATAAAAGCGAATTGTTTTGATAAGAATTCGAAAATATTTTTGCAATTAGAAAACGGGAAAATAGTTACCCTAATTCATATCGACAGAGAAAATTGCGGTACGCTTATTCATGATGACAAAGGTTTTGATAATCGTATCACGACGGGCATTTTTATGTTTATGAAAGATAATTATGAAGAACTGAAAAAATCTCCTGTATCGATTATGCGAATTAAATATCTGACTACAACAGAGGATTATATTGTAAAAAGAGAGTTAACATCTGAATTAAACGGAAAGGTTTATAAACCCAATACCTACTTTATGGAAAATATGAGATGTGTTGAATAATTAATCGCATTTCCAGGTTTGGTTGGAGATCTTATCTTTTAAACCAGTCTTTAAATTATAATGCCACCACTCTGAATCAAATGAATTGAAACCATTTTTAATCATCACACTTTTAAGATATTTTCTGTTTGCGATTACAGGAACAGGCAGTTTTTTATAATTATGACCGGCCTGAATTCCGAAGAAGTCAAATTTAGTTCCCATTTCAAGCTCTATTCCATCGGCATTTACTAACGAAATATCTACGGCTCCTCCTCTATTATGGATGGAGCCTTTTTTAGGATCTGCAACATACTCTGGATTAGATACTATCTCCCACATTTTCTTTTGAATGGATAAAGGTCTGTAACAATCGTATATTTTTATTTTGCACCCATTCTTCATAAATTCTTTATTGGCCGCTATAAGCGCCTGAACGGTCTTGTAACGCAATACACATTCGGGACAATCGTATACTTTTGCTTTAAGAAAATTATCTTCGGTAGCGTATTTCATATCATAAATAAAATCTTTGCTGTAATCTTTTAAATTTACAAAAGTGGTGTCTGCAATTTCCTGTTTCTGAGGTTCTGCATACACTTCGTTTTGGGCTTTTGCATTAGGCACAAACAATATGATACCGAAGAATACTAAAAAACGAAATTTTGAAGATGTGCTTATTTTCATTGTAAAATGTATTGTATGATGTAAATATAGACATAAAAGTGTTGTACAAAAAATGCGATTTTAGATAATACTTTATTAATCTTTGTACTTTAAACTATGATCTTTAATTATTTTCTGGCTTTTGAGTTTAACGGGTTTGGGTAATTGTTTCCAGTTTTCATCATGCTCAATTTTATAAACATCATCTTCATTACCTGAAGGATAATAAGCTGTTGCTTTAGATTTTACGAAAATCTGATTGGCTGATTTTTCAGGAATTGTATAAATAATTTGCTTGAATGGTTTTGCATCCAGTCCGTCGCTGTCTCCCATATACGACAAATAAAATTCAGGTTTACCGTCTTTATCTTCATCGCTAATGGTACATTTTTGATAATCAAATTCAGGCCAATATACAACATTGCCAAAATCCTGAAATTTGGCTTTTTCTATCAATCCTCCGTGATCATGCAATAAAACAAAGGCATATAAATTATGTTCGCTAAAAACTATTGTATCCTTAGGTTTACCCTTCATATCACTATGTTTCCAGGTTTCTTCTTCATGAACCCATTTTTTTGTTTTAAAATTATAAACCTCACCAACGGCGCCATCTTTATAATCAATCATACGGCTGAGTTTGCTGATCTTCTTTTTAAAAATAAATTCAAAATGACCGTACTGGCTTTCGCAACGAATAATCATTGTTGTTTTGCCATATGATTTGCTTTCATAATTAAACTCCCCATCCGGAATGGCTTTGCTATATTTTAGGGAATCTTTAGGATAATAGCGTTGTACTATCAAAGGTTTTATTTGAGCTGTGACTGAATTTACAAAGACTAAAAAAAGCAGTAGAAAAAGGTAATTTGGTTTTAATTTCATTTTTTTTATTTTTAATGTAAAGCCGCACTAATTTACCATAGTAGATTATCAATCATAATTTTAATTGATTTTCTTTACTATATTTCCTTCCTTGTCGGTTATATTTGGTTTATGGAGTTCGTGCCATCTTTTTACAAAGGAATCAATATTTGCCATGTCTTTTATTACCAAATTCCTTAATTTATTCAGCTGTTTTTCAAAACTGCCTTGCGTGGTATACTTTCCTATTTTATACTCGGGTAAAAAAAGCATGTAAAACAAAGGAGGGCCTTTGTAATCATCGCTCCTTAATTGCATAGTAGTTGAATTATGAGGCGGCATCTTAAAATTTATTCCGTCACACTCTTTCAAGTCTGAAATTGAATTTATCTTTTCATGAAGTTCGAAAATATTCAAGTCTATTTTTATTCGTTTCTCCCCTCTCAAAACAGTCAAAGTAATAATATGTAACTGATTCTCATTTGTAAGCTTGCATAATTCATAGGAGTATCCGCGAATATTAGGATCGTATTGTCCAAACCAGGATGTTTTGAAAGGAGATTTGACATATCCATTTTTTTCAAGTTCGGGAATGCCATAGTCTTTAAAAATCGTATTTCTTGTTGTCAGAAGTTCTTTATCTGATATTTTAAATTTATCTTTCATGTTCTCCAGATATCTACACGATTAGAAAATTACTTTTGTATTATATCCCAACTCTCAAGAATATAAGTATTACAAACGCCCGGCCTAACTTCTGCTGCAAAGTAATAGTTTTCAAATTTACCATCATCCTTAATATCTTCCATTATAGGCTTAAAACCATTTACAACATTAGTTTTTCCTTTAAAATTGAAAAAGATACTTCTGTTTTTTGAATAAGTGGATATACCTGTAATTTCACATTTTTCTGAACTTACAGGACTTTCTTTAGAATTGTAAATTGTATAATAATTAAAGGGAATTAAAAATATTCCGGAAATAAAATAAGCAATTACTGCTATTTTAAGGCCATTTATTACTAAGAACAAAGGCTTATCCTCTTTTTCAGTCTTACTATACTCTTTTTGTATTTCTCGATATTGCAAAATAGCAATAATAAACAGCACAATTGCAAACGCAGTAAATAATAGCCAATACGGATAATTTATAATTACATCTTTTGACTTGATAAAGAAAAAATAAACCAATACAAAGCCTATTAGCTTAATCCAGTCGACAATAGTTAGTTTATTATTTATTTTAGCTTTTTTATTTTTCATTTGATACGGATTCATCCCCAACTTTAACCATAAAAAAACCATCATCTGACTCTACTAAAGAAACATTTGTTTTAAAATTTCTTTTTGTAACATTTATTATAGAATCCTGAAAGTCTTTTATATTAATATTTAAAAAATTATGACTATGATACTTAAGCATTATATAGCCTTTCCGAACTAATAAGCTATCTTGATACTGATTTAAATATCTAGAATATTCTTGAATATATTCTTCAAACTTTAATTTCTTGCAAGTTCCTGATAAAGCAAAATTTAAAATATAATCACCTTTTTTAAAACGCATTTGATAAGCGCTACAATCCTCTGAAATATTTTTTTCTGTTAATATATAAGGATCTGGTCTTCCAATCTCTTCATCTTTATTTTTGCATGATAGCAATAAGAAAAGAGCCGTAATAATTAATGTATATTTCATATGTTTTAATTTATCTTTTCTTTATTACTTAAAGACTACGCAAAAATCCTTTACATTATTAATAAAAAATAAGACTTACATAATAATCGTAATTACAAACAATTTAGAACCGTTTGTAAAATTGGCATTATATAAATTAAATTTTCCATTCTCTATTTTAAAATAAAACTATCTGAATAACATATTTCATTTTTTTCGAATTCATTCTGACCATTCATTATTTTTATTCTAAATTTTCCTTTTTTAGCATTTTCACGAATAGATTCATTCTTCTTTTTACTGTATTTAGGAAAATCAAATAATTCCGGTTGGTTAATTTTGAACATTAAATATAATGATTTATCTCTTTCAGAAATTAAAGTAAGTTCCAGAGGAATTGTAAAAGGTTTAGAAAAAACATCTTTAGCATATAATTTCCACACCTTATTTTTAAAATCATACTTCTCCTATTGAACATTCAAAAATCTATTTCTTGTATCGTTATTTTTTACATTAAGAATTATACCATCCTTTATATTAAATTCACTTTTCTGTACTTTGACCTCTAATAGCTGTGAAAAACTAAAAAAAGGAATTAGAATAATTAAAATTAAATTTTTCATACAGTTTGTTTTTATTAATTTGTTCTTGTACCAGATTTCACTCATTTAAAACAGTACATTATACCGCCATTATGTTGTTCGTAAAAATATAATTCTTGTTCAAATATTCGGTTATATAACGCCAATGGATCTACATTCAGCCACAAACTAATCGTCATGTCCAAATATCTAGCCCGATAATAACTCAAATTCGTCTCCCGATTTAATTCTTTAACATTAAACAGATACGGACTCGAAAACGAACCGGAATGCTCTTCAAACAACACTTCCCAAAAGCGATATATTCTACGTGCTGGCTAATGCTTCCATTTCGAGTTGTAATATACGAAGTGCTTCCCACGTGATCACGGCATTGTTTCCAAAAAAAAACAAAATGTAATTTATATTTTTTTGCTTTTTGACCTAAAAAAACTCGCCATTACTGACGAGTTTTGACTTTTTATTCTTTGTCGATGCGCTTTTTGGGCACGGAAAGAATTTCCGCGCTATCGTTACGCATATCTAAGCGATCGGGGTTAAAATTATTACTCGCTAGTGAGCAATATTTGTAGAAACCAGCAGTTATTGACCAAATGAAGGGGTTTTATCGATAGAGTAAATCAAAACACTATCTATAATTTTATTATATGTTCCACCAATTTTCTTTTCTCCTTGCAATATTTTATTTCTATTTGAGCTCTTTCCGTAATCATAATCTATTGTTCTGGAACTCCCCATAATAGGATTATATTCTTTATGAAAAATAATAACCGTAGAATAGAATTCATTGTTTTGTTTTTCTAAACAAATTCGATCTAAATCATATTTATTCATAAATTCTATAAGTCTATTATCAGCAAGTTTATTGTGTTTATCATATTTATTATAATAAATACAGGCTCTTTCTAAAGAAATAGAATTATTCTGCTTTATTAACACAGAATCCATCTTCTCTAATGACTTTTCTCTTATAATGTATTCTACAATAGAGTGAAATTCTGCTTTATTATCTTTTACCTTATGATAATAACTATCATAAACGCCGCATGAATTTAAAGAGAACAAAAATCCAAGTAGAAAAATATTAGTGTACTTTTTCATTTTAGTGTATTTCATTAGTTTTTAAAAAATCAATTACAAAGTTGGTGGTCTTCCCTCCTTCATCTTGTGCTGCTTGAGCGTGTGGGTCATTAGCTCTTTTTGTGGGTGAAACCATTTTTTTTACAAAATCCCAGCCATTTTTCAATGCTTGCCATCTAGATGTCCCTCCTAGTCCTGTAACCTTATCACCCTTAAGCTGAGCGTCATCATAAACAACTTTTCCAATTTTACCATTTTCTTGCAATTTTATGATTTCAGCATAAAGTTCAGAGTCTTTTGCAACAGGCGATCCTCCTAAAATTAAGTTATCAATTTTAAAATTTTCATCAAGACCATATTTTGCAGGATCTCTAAAAATATCTACTATAGCTTGAGCAGTAGTTACTGACCCTTGACTGAATCCCATAACGTTCATTTGTTCTCCTTCTGCTAAAGGATTTTGAATTATATTTTGAGCAATACCGTTAGCAACATCATATATTCTAGTTCCTTTAACAATACTTCCAGTTGAAGCAGGTCTTTGCGCATTAAACATAACGTGAAGCATATCACCAAATAAACCGTGTGAACCATCAACTGTTTGGCTTGAAGTACCATACCCCCCTGTATATGCTGTTAAAGCATTAGATATATTTTCTGCATAAGGTCCATTGCTTTTATTACCTTTTTCATATCCTAGTCCTGGAATAAATATTACTCTTCTTCCATCAGGATCTATAAAATTAATTGGATTATTGGTACAATAAGTATATCCGCCAATATTAAAGTATTCTTCCGCCAATACATCTACACTCAGCCATAAGCTTGTTTTCATATCTAAATACCTGGCACCATAATAACTCAAATTCGTTTCTCTATCCAATTCCTTACCATTAAACAAATAAGGTGAAGAAAACGAACTTGAATGCTCCTCAAACAAAACCTCCCCGAAGGCGATATATTCTACATGCTGACTAATGCTTCCGTTTCGGGTTGTAATATACGAAGTACTTCCTAAATGATCAGGATGAAAATAAAAAATATCATTCTCCGGCAGACCAATTCCGGTAAACCCTTCTCCTGGTTTCACCGTTGTAGGCTCTATAGGTGGTCCAAATTGTACCGGTGGTCCAGGAACATCACCCGGTGCATTAAAAACAGGATTTCTTGGCCAGCCTTCCGGCGGTTCCTGATTTTCTTCAACAGGTTTTATTACTGCTGTTGGATATGGATCTCCCGTAAATTCAGGTGTTGCATAAATACCTTGTTGTGTTGGCGGTCCTGGAGGAACACCTAAACTTTTCACATAAGTATCTAACGCTTTTTGCTGTTCAGCAGTTCGTTTTGTATAGTTTACACCTCCAGCAGTTATGCCTAAGGGCTGTGCAAAAGTTCCGTTACCCAACTTACTTATTATACGTCCAGCGCTTTCAAAATAATGTTTAGTAAATTTCCCTTTGTTTATAGAAAAATAAGGACTTACATATCCTGTGTAGTCATCTGTATGTATCAGTACAGCAGCCGTTTCTCCATTAATTGCGACATTTTGAGAATCACCGCTACTTTTTATAATACGGTCACCAGCTACATTATATGTATATTGGTGTATACGCCCATTATCATTAATTCCCATCAAACGATTTTCTTCGTCCCATGTCATTTTTCTGAAACCTTGATATTCGGTATAACTTGTTGGGTTTCCATTTCCATCATAAACATATTGTCGCGATTCAGGTTTTCCTGTCTCGGCAATTTTATTTGGGGCATTAGGGTGCAGCTCGTTATCATAATTATAATCTAAAACATACCCCTTTTGTTCATTGTTTATTGTATGTAATAAGTTTTTGCTTGTAATATTATGCATTTTGTTATAGCTCATATTCAACTCGTAACTTGCTTTGGTAAATTCTCCTTCGTAAGTTGCTTTTGCTGATTTTAACCTGTAAAAATCATCGTATTGGTATTCATGATTCGATGTTCCGCCTAGTGTATTATTTACAACTGGTGCCGTATTTTTTATATTTAATACATTCCCAACTAAATCATATCCATACGAATTATTCATAACTTGTCTGGTACCGCTTTTCACCTGCAATTGCTGTAACCTTCGCATTACCGGATCATAGATGTAATTGGTTTCGGTATCGTTGCCGTATTTTAAATATTTGCGCTGCTCGAACTCGTCATAACTTAATTGTTTGATGTAATCGTAGGTATGACTTTCTTTTTTACCCTGCATACTTTGCAGGTTTCCTGCACGGTTATAGGTATACTCTACAACCTCGCCATCAGGATAAGTCATTTTCTGGATACGATTCCAGGTATCGTATTCGTATTGTGAAATGTACGTTTGTACATCTGTAGGTGTAATACGCAACGTACGAATTTCTTTTTCGACCTCACCTAATTTACCATAGAAAAACTCCTGTCCACCACTGGCGTCCTGTACAAACCATAATCTCCCTCGACGTGAAGCTGTGCCATCGGCTTTACCATAATTATATTGTACATTATTTTGTGGGTTTTTAGGATATTTTATAGACTCTAATCTATTATAATTGTATTCGTATTGGATCGCGCCACCGTTTGGCACAGTGTTTTTTATATCTTGTGTGATTCGGTTCGTTAAATTCCCTGCTAAATCATATTGCATATTTATCGTACCCGCATCAGGATGTGTAAACTCAATGCGTCTTCCCTGCCAGTCATAGCTGCTTTTTGTAATATGATTCATTGCATCGGTTACTTTAATCATTTCACCAAGTGCATTACTTTCAAACTTTGTCAGCAAATCATTTTGCATGCTCGCTATGTTCTGCCCTGCTGCATCAGTATAAATTTGTTTTGTATTATTCAAAGCATCAGTTTGAGTAGTGCGCAATACGGGCACTCCATCATAATTATCTAAAGTGAAAGTGGATATATTACTACTTCCATCAGGCAATGAAACTTTTACCGCACGCCCTACTTCATCATATTCAGTTTTAGTTGGTGTTACGTTTGATAATACTGTACTAAAATTATTATCTACAGTAATTGTCGTAGTTGGGTAATAATTAGTTATTGGTCTCCATAAGCCGTCATAAACTACTTTTCCCGAAATAATTTGGGCTTCCTGATCGTGACTTCCTGCTTGTGTAAATAAACTAGCTGTTTTTTTTACTTGTAATGCTCTGCCTATCCCATCCGTATAGGTATAGGTTTCAATGTCTTTATCTAGTTCTGGATCATAATTTCTTGTTTTAGCATACGGCACTTTTGCCGTTGGAAAGTATTCGTAAGCAATGGTGTAGGCTTTACCAGAAGCAATTTCATAAGGTGCTTTTATAGTGACAGTACGGCCTTTCGGATCTAATGTATAAAAAGTGCTCTGGTCGTTACGATCAATAGTTTTTAATACTGCACCAAAACGATAATCGTATTCCATTTTATTTTGGTAGCCAAATGCATCTTTGATTTCTGCCATGAACTGATGATTGTCTGCATCATAAAGATATTCTAATGTCATACGCTGTCCTTTATTATTGGCAGGACCTGTTATTTTTTGTCGATTACCATAAATATCATACGCAATATCAGTAACCGCGATTTTATCAGCTGCACTGTAAATTTTTATTTGAGTAACTTCCGCTGTGTCCGTATTGATTATAGTTGCTCTTTTACGGCGTAAACCTTCACTCGTAAATACTTCTAATTGCTTTGTAATTCCACCATAATAAGGTGTTGTACTTTCGTAATAACTAATTTTTGCAGTTACTTTATCATCAGCCGTTCCATTGCCTAAATTTTCATATTGAGTAATATTCCCATTAGCATCATAGGTATTAAAAGTATTGGTTTCGAGATAATCACTGCCGCCTTCATACATTTTTTGATTGACATGTATCAATCCTACAAAAATACGTTTGGCATCGCATGTAGGTAAACTTAAATTTGAAACTGGAACACTTGCCTGCGTCGCTACATCTATAAAACTATATTCGTTTTCAGATTCCTGACGCATTTTGCTATTTTTATCTAAAATATAGCCATGTTTCAATAAATTTTTTCTAAAATAATCCTGATTATAGTATTCCTGAACTGTGGTCGAAAAAATAGAATTATCAGCAGCATCAATCTGTTCCTGAATTACTTTTCCGAAACCATAAAATTCTCTTTCACGGCGATCGTGGTAACCGTCTTCATATCTGAATTTTGCAATAGAATGATCGATACCATCTCCCACATGTCCATCAAAAATATCAACAGACTGTAAAACCCATTTGGCTGAAGGATTTTCGTAGCTTGGTTTTAGTAACTCATAATCGACTACATAACTATTTCCTGCACCATTGTTAACACCTTTAAGTTTGTTGGTTCTTTTGATGTTGGAAAGTTGTACGGTAAGATTATTATCATCTCTGGAAACGATGTAATCCATATTTCCATCGCCATCAATGTCCGTAAAAGTTCCTTCAGAACGACTGGTACTCCATCCTTTGCTTTCTCCAATAGTAGGTACTAATCTAAGAGGAAAAAAAGGTATCGGAATAGGGATTTCAAAAGTAATGTTGGCACTCATTCCGTAACTAACGGATTTATTCTGCTGCATCTCGGTATATCTAGGATAATCAACAGGGGCTGCAAAAGAATTCCCCATATTAAGTGATACGAGCATTCTATTACCCACGTATTTAATTTTATCTGCCAGACCATCACCGTTGATATCCAGAAATGAATCTATTCCGTCAGATTCTGATCGTGCATAATTTGCACCTCCTGAAATAGAGGCTTTTTTTATACTAAAACCTAAACCTAAACTCCAATCTGTAGAGCTTCCTTTATTTATTGCATTTAGAGCATTCCAATTTTCAGCAGGTAAAAATCCATAACCTGTATTCAAAAATACATCTCCTGAACTGGTAATTTTATCCGGTAATCCATCTCCGTTAATATCACTATGAATCATGGTTGATTCGTCTTCACCCGATCCCACAGATGCATTGATGGATCCTGCTATTTTCTCCCCTGCTTTTTTTGCTTTATCAGTACTTACGTCTGCTGCCGTTTGTGGTTTTACTTCTGGTTTATTTGTCGTTTTAGTGCTGCTGTTTGCTACTGCTCCGTGACTATAACTTCCATCTGTATTAACTCCTTCTGAACTTGTCTTAGAATGACTAAAATTATTTCCTAAATCAATAACTTCTTCTGAAATTTTTCCTAAAGGTAGTGTCAACTGTACATTGCTTCCCCTTATATAATCAGGAAAACGGTCCCCATTAAAATCGCTCATGGTTTGTGTTACATCAGAGTCACCATCAATAGATTTACTGATACCGAGACCAGCGGGTCCAACAGAAACTCCTGCAGATATACTTTCACTTTTGCTCACGCTAATCATATCAAGGGCACTCGTACTTCCTCCTTGTAAATTTGGAAGAGAGAAATCCATGTAGTCTGTAATATCGTCTTCTCCTAATCTGGAAGTTCCTATTGTGATATCTTTTATATATATACCTTGTTCCAGACCTTCCCACTTTGCTTTTGCATAAGAAGACTGTAAGGATACAAAATAGGTTTTAGACATTTCGTAATCGGTATCTTTATAGCTATCCGGATCCTGATTATTTAAGTTAGGTTCAGAACCATAAGCATCTGATTGCTTTAATTGTGATTGATCGATTGTATCTGATGCCAGATTTCCGTTAATAACAAATCCTCCCCATTGACGGTGATGCAATCCCATTGTTATTTCGTCAGCATTTAAAAGGCTGTAAATTCCAAAATCGTCTGTTGCACTATTCCATATTACATCATCAGTAAGATCGGCTACATCTTTCAAATCCGTAACCTGAACCTGAATATTTAATGCATTTGCTTTTGGATAATTTCGAAGTATATTTATAGATTCAGGATTCGAAATTGTTACTTCTAACTGAATAGGAACTCCGGATATTGCTGAAGGATAATCAACAGCATTGTCAAAAGCATTTATAACTTCTGTTAAAGTGCCTGTTGTCAGTTTATATCGTTTACGAGCCAGTAAAACATTGTTTTGTTTTGCCGAAACAATAACATCTCCATTATAATTATTTAATAGACCCGGAGGAAACGCTGATGCCAGAACTAAATCCTGAGGTAATATGTTTAATTTTACTTTTCCATTTACTGTCGAAGTAATTCCTGGAATATCATAATTCCCAGCTCTTTTAGCATACAATAAATGTGACACTTCCATAGGGGTTTCTTCAATTTCTCCTCCCGGAAATACGGGTACTATAATAGTTGGAGCGAATGAAATGCTATGCCAGTTAATATTAGTTTGGGTTTCTAAAGCAATACTGACCTGAGTTTCTTTTTCAAATGAAGGTAAGTTTACAGACGCTAAGTCAAATGATGCTACTTCATTAGACAAAAAAATCTTTTCGAATACTACCACCGGAGTATTTGTCTGGTCAAGATACGATTTTGTAATGCGTAATGTAATATGATCTGAAGTAACTGGTTTGTTTAATATTCCTTTAAGAATAATATTTCCTGCCACAGGTATTACCTTCCCTGCATTACTACTGCTGAAAAAATCGGCACCAGCTTCATATACAGCCAGCGAATATAAATTAGCGTCTTTTAATCCGGCTATTACAGGTACACTCGATGTAATCTGATTTCCATTAGCATCTCTGTCATATTTATTTATCTGAGAATACGTAATCACAGGATCCCAAACAGCAGTATCAAAACTTCCATCTTTTATAGAACTTACCCTAAAATATAATCTTTCACCTTTAGTAACTGTAATATTATTATCAGCTTTTGTTTTTGGATCAACATCGTTAGCATCTATTGACTGATTCCATAAGAGCTGATTCCCTTTTTGAAAATACAAACGAACTCCATCCGCCTTTTCATCACCTGCATTATTTACATATTCGCTTCGTTTTTTAATTCCTTCAAGGCTTACATCTTTAATTAATTGATATTTATGAGAAACGCTAATAGTCCCTGTTACAGGAGCTTCCCACATACGTACTACATCGTGTAGCGGATTTTGTTTTTCTATTTCTTCCTGAGATAAAGTAGAAGATCCCGGAATTGTTATCGTACCACCTCCCGCAACCGGAGAAGGAGTTCCTGAACTAGTCCTATCAAATGTAGGAACACCGTCAACTAATCTATTGTAATATACTTGTCCGTTTTTTACATAGTCAACTAAGCCATCGCCATTAAAATCCATAAAATAGGATTTCGTTTTATTGGTGGTACGCAGTTTGTCGTATCCAACATTTCCAATACTGATAATGGCATCAACACCCCAATTGAAGGAAGATGTTTTAGAAAGTCCTAAATTGCTAATATTAATCTCTTTCGCCTCACCAAAACCATTCTGACCCGATCCAGCTAAATTTTTACGATAAAAAACACCATTTTTATTTTTAAAAACCTTGTCCGGCAATCCGTCACCATCTAGATCTTCAAGCGTTACGGCGGTTTCTGAATTTCCTATACCGTTTCCACCGTGCGCCCCTATAGTATGGCTTTTTAAGCTTCCATATCCGGAACCCAGTCCAATACCAATTCTATAATTAATTCCAATGTTTTCACCCTCAGTACTGCTTACTAAAGAGTGTTTCCCAGAATATAATACATCACTAAAAGAAGGTATTGAATTATTAGTTAAGTTATCAGGTGGAACAGTCCAACTCTGCTCCGGCCCAAACGGATTGTATTTCCCTGAAGCATCACGAACATCATCAAAATAATCCATTGTATTGGTGTAAAACAATTTCGATTCAGAATCGTATTCTGAAATCGATTCAAGCAATGTTTTCTTAAAAGCGCCTTCTTTATATTTCAGTTCATAACTGCGAACCATATCGCTTTTGTAACGTACTTCGATTTTGCGTAATAACTGGTTGTTGAGTTGTTTGAAACCTAATCTTGCCGAAAGCTGAACATCTGCACGATTGGCTTCGCCTAAATCTGAGTTTTTTACAAAAGTTACGTTATAATTTCCTTTTATATTTCCAAAACCGGTATAATATACTTTTTTAAGATAGAGTTCTCCGTCTTTTTTATCGTATTCGTATTCAACTGTATTTCCTTTTAAATCGACCTGAAGACATAGTGCCCAATGTCCGATATTTCCGGATCCGTCTTGTAAAACTGCATCGGTTGAAAGACCTGACGCATTTCCTCCGTAATAACTTGCTACTCCGCTTTTATCCCTTACAATCCAGTAATAATTTTTAGGAGATGATCCTTTACGGATAATTTGCTGGAAAG
>Ga0247813_10000487_pt1 | contig 36901 bp, 39 predicted proteins | sample UWRJL169409C1_FD_180719 | JGI IMG/M metagenome (GOLD analysis project Ga0247813, IMG submission 180719) | Plant litter microbial communities from Arlington Agricultural Research Station in Wisconsin, United States - UWRJ-L169-409C-1 | ecosystem: Environmental > Terrestrial > Plant litter >... | reverse complement strand
TATCTCCAGCTCCGAAAACAGGGAAATCTTTTTTAGCAACTAATTCGGTTTGAACGAATTTCATTAAATCTGCCATGATATCTTATAATTATGGTTTTATAATAGAGCAACATTCACGGATCTCGCCAGAGGTTAGTCTAATTCGGGTGCAAATGTAATTAAAAAAAAGTAAATTCCAATAAAAATAAATTCCAAATTCCAATTTCATAACTAGTTGATTAATTGGAATTTGGAATTTAAAAAATTTGGAATTTGTACTTAGAATTTATTCAAGTAAATCCGGACGCCTATTCTTTGTATGTTCATACGCCATATCCTCGCGCCATTTATCGATTTTGGCAAAGTGACCGCTCGTTAAAACCTCCGGCACTTTCCATCCTTTATAGTCTGCCGGTCTTGTATATATAGGTCCTGAAAGTAAATTATCCTGAAAACTATCTGTCAAAGCCGACGTTTCATCACTTAAAACACCAGGAATTAATCGGATCAAGGCATCTGATAAAACCAAAGCGCCTAGTTCTCCTCCAGATAAAACATAATCTCCAATTGAAATTTCTTTGGTAATAAAATGATCACGAACACGCTGATCTACACCTTTATAATGTCCGCATAAAATGATAATATTTTCATACATCGACATGGTGTTGGCCATCTTTTGGTTTAGTGTTTCTCCATCTGGTGACATATAAATGATTTCGTCGTATTCTCGCTGACTTTTCAGATGTGTAATGCAGTCATCAATCGGTTGTACAGTCATTACCATTCCGGCGCCTCCTCCAAAAGGATAATCATCTACACTTTTTTGTTTATTAGTAGTATAATCACGCAAATTATGAAAGTGTACTTCAACTAAACCTTTGTCAATGGCACGTTTCATAATAGAAGCCTCAAACGGACTTTTTAATAATTCTGGTAAAATGGTAATAATGTCAATTCGCATCTTTTTTCTTCAAAAGTTCTAGGCTGCAAAGATACAAAGTAAATAGTAGAGAATTTTAAAAAACAAAAGTCAATATTTAAGATACTAATTATGAATGTTTTAATAGGTCTTGTTGAATGGTTTGTTTTTATAATGTGTTAAATTTCAGTTTGATATATAATAATTATATAACATTAGATTGTATTTATGTAAGTAATTATGTTCTAAATTTAAGTAATCTTGTTTACCAATTAAATTGACTCATTTCTACCAAAATATTAAAATACTAATCTTATGAAAAAATATATTCTGTTCTTTGCCATTATAGTTTTATCGTCGTGCTCGAGTTCAAAAAGTACAGGAGATAAATGGGTTGGAAAAACGAAGCAAAATCTTATGAAAAGCTGGGGTACTCCTATAAGAGTATTTGATAACAGTACAAATGGAGAAATACTTGTTTATGCTGACCAAATTTATGATGAATCAAATAGAAATAATTCAAGAGAAGCAGGTTCAAGTTCTTGGAATTACACTTATATGTATGTTGATACAAGTGGAAAAGTGTCTTCTTTTAGAACTGAAAAACAAAATTATTCCCCTCAATCACTTGATACTGATAAAATGGCTACAATGAATTCATTGACTGTGAAGTAAATTGCTTAAAATCAGGTGGATAATTTTTATTGATGTTGTGGGTATTAGACTAATTTTATTATATTTAGATAAATTTAAATCTAGATAGGATGAGAAAATTACTAATATTCCTGGTTACAGTTTGTATGTTTATTTCCTGTAACAATCAAAATCAATTAAAGCCAATAGATACTTCAAAAAACGAAGAAATAGTAAAACAATATTTTGAGTATTTCAATAGCCATAATTGGAAAAAAATGGCTGAAATGTATACAGAAACAGCCGACTTTAAAGATCCTTCTTTGGGAAAGGGAATTGTTAAGCAAACCCGCAAACAAACAGAAGATAAATATGCAGAATTAAATAAGATTTTCCCTGATCTGCATGATAAGGTTATTCAAATTTATCCTTCAGGAGAAAATCATATTGTTGTTGAATTTGTTTCAACAGGAACGGCACCGGATAATTCAAAACTGGAATTGCCTATTTGTACTGTTTTTACAATTGAGAATGGGTTAATTACTAAAGATTTTACTTATTTCGACAACTTTCAGGCAGATACAACGAAGAAATAAATAATGTTTGTTATATGTTATATGTCGTCCCTACAGGACAATTTGGGTGTGGGTAATTATTTACTGCTACCAATATATAATTCCTAACGGAATGTTTTCTTCTAATCATAAAGTTTAGATAGAGAAAAGAATATACTAACCAAAAACTTTTTCTTCCTCTAATTCAGCTAAAAAAAGCTAAGTGTTTTTTAAATAAATATATACTTACTGTGTAGTCCCTACAGGACAATTCGGGAGCGTAATTAATTTTTTTCTACCGCATATAATTCCTAACGGAATATTTTCTTCTTCTTATTAATTACAAATAAAAAAACGCATTGTTTAAATATAGGTTAATTCTTATAAAAACAATATATTTGTATGGTAGAAATCAGCTATATTATGTCAAGTAATCTGGATATTCTACTGTTCCGTTAGGAACAAAATATTGGTAGACAAAAAGTAATTATCTCACCCAAATTGTCCCGTAGGGACTGCATATTATGGCAAATACATACACTCAAATACATATTCATTTTGTCTTTGCAGTAAAATTTAGAAAAGCAGTAATAGGAAACGATTGGAAAGCAGAACTCTACAAATATATTACAGGAATTATTAAAAATAACAATCATAAGCTTTTAGCTATAAATGGTGTTTCAGATCATGTTCATATTTTAATTGGAATAAGACCTGCACAATCAATTTCTGATTTGATGAAAAATATCAAACAAGATTCTTCAAAATGGATTAATGCGAGTAAATTTTCAAAAAGTCATTTTGAGTGGCAAGAAGGATATGGTGCATTCTCCTATAGTAAATCACAATTAAATGCAGTGGTTACTTATATTCAAAAACAGGAATTACATCACAAAAAGAAAACTTTTAAGGAGGAATACATTGATTTTCTTGAAAAATTTGAAGTAGATTATGATGAAAGGTTTATTTTTAAGGAATTAATTTAGTAGTTATTTCCAAAAAAGTGATAATGCCAAAACAATTTAAAATCTTCGCCATAACTGGCAGCACAAGAAAAAATTCAAGCAATTATAAAATCTTAAAACACATTTCGGAAAATATTAAAACAGGATTTGAAGTTGAAATATTTGAAGATTTAGATGAATTGCCACACTTTAACCCCGATTTAGATACAGATAATCCGCCGCAAACAATTATTTCTTTCAGAAATAAAATCACTGAAGCTGACGGAGTAATAATCTGCACACCCGAATATGTTTTTAGTTTACCAGGAAGTCTAAAAAATGCATTGGAATGGTGTATTTCGACCACTATCTTCTCAAAAAAGAAAGTTGGATTAATTACTGCTTCTGCTTCCGGAGAAATGGCACACGACCAGTTAATTTTGATAATGAAAACTTTAGAAGCACAATTTGATAATGAAAATTTGCTTCTGATACAAGGTGTTCGTGGAAAAATTAATGAGGAAGGAAAAATTATAAATGATGAGACACTTGCTGTTCTTAATAAATTCATCACGAATTTCGAAAATCAAATTTTTTATTGAAATGTAATAGCATTTCAATAAAAAGAGTAGATTTACTTTCGGATTTTTTAAGATAAAAAATGATCACAAGACGAAACTTCATTATAAATACGAGCTTGGCCGCAACAGCAGTTTTAGCTTCGCCATCATTTGCTTTTACCATGGATAAAAAAGAAATAGGTTTACAATTATATACTTTGCGTGATGAACTTCCAAAAAATGTGAAACTAACTCTGGAGAAAGTGGCTAAAGCGGGATATACAACAGTCGAAACTTATGGCTTTTCTATAAAAGATCAATTTTGGGGACTCACTCCAATTGAGTTTAAAAAGATCTTAGATACAAATAATTTAAAAGCAGTAAGTGGACATTATAATTTAGGAAGCTTTTTATATGATGGAAATTTAGAAGAAGTAAAAGCGGCGATTGAAGCTGCTAAAATTTTAAAAAATGAATTTTTAACCGTTCCCTGGGTTGATGAACCTTTTAGAAACGATTTTCATAAGATTGCCGCTCGTTTAAACGAGGCCGGAAAAATGTGTGCAGATGCGGGTTTAAAGCTGGCGTATCATAATCACGATTTTGAATTTAAAAAGCAGGATGGTATTACCGGTTATGATATTCTGTTAAAGGAAACAGATAAAAATTTAGTGTCTTTTGAATTGGATTTATACTGGGTAGTTCGTTCAGGAAATGATCCTCTTCAGTTATTTAAAGAAAATCCGGGACGTTTTAAATTGTGGCATGTTAAAGATATGGATAAAAACAATTCCGCTTTAAATACTGAAATAGGTTCAGGATCAATTGATTTTAAACCTTATTTTGCGGAAGCAAAACAATCCGGAATGCTTCATTTTTTTGTTGAACAGGAGAACAATTATGTTCCGGATTCTTTTGAATCTATTAAAACAAGTTGCGGTTTTATTGCAAAAAATCTAAAATAATTTATGAAGAAACTTCTTGTGCTGTTTGTAGTGGTTCTTTGTTCTTGTCATTCTGATAAAAAAGAAAATTCAGGTTCAAAACCACAATCACATCTTGAAGAAAATTTACTACCACAACCTTATTTTACTGATATTAAAATTAATGATGTTAAGCTTGGGGAGCCTGTTTTTGGTGACTGGCTGGATTCTCATAAAGAAAAAGGGCAGAGTTTTAAACAATTCCTGAGAACGCCTCATGTCGTTCCATCGAAAGAAGAGAATATCATCTATTTAAAACCTATCGGAAAATTTAATTCGGTACAATTAAAACAAATTGAATTGGTCCGTCAGTATTTACAGGTCTTTTTTCAATTAGAAACTAAGGTGTTGGAAAATGTTTCAAACGATGTTATTCCTGATAATGCGAGGCGAATTGGCGATGTAGGGCAAGAACAATTTTTAGCAGGTTATATTTTAACTGATGTTCTGAAAGAAGAAAAAACACATAAGGGAATTGCTTTAATGGCAATAACAGAAAAAGATTTGTATCCCAAACCCGAATGGAATTATGTTTTTGGACTGGCCTCTTACAGAGATAAAATTGCAGTAAGTTCTATTTACAGAATGCAAGAAGAAGCTGATTTTAATTTATGTTTAGATCGCTTGTTGAAAATATGTTCTCATGAAATAGGACATATGTTTGGTTTACATCATTGTATTAATGCTAATTGTGTGATGAATGGTACCAATAGCATGCCGGAAACAGACAGGCACTTTATAAGATTGTGTTCTTTATGCCAAAGAAAATTAAATTCAGGATTTAAATACGATAATAAAAAACGGTTAGTAGAATTAGAAAAGTATTTTAAGGAAAACAATTTAGCTGAAGGTTTAGAGTTAATGAAGAAAGACTTAAAAAGTATTCAATAAATAAAAGTTAATTAAATATAATAGTATGCAAAGTTTCGGATCAAGCAAAGAATTTATAAAAGGGGATGATATAGAATGGGAAGTAGTTGGGGAAGGAATCAAACGTAAAATCCTGGCCTACGATGATCGCGTGATGTTGGTCAATGTTCATTTTGAAAAAGGAGGAATTGGTACTTTGCACGAACATTATCATACTCAGGTAACTTATGTTTCAAGCGGTAAATTTGATGTTACAATTTCGGGCGTTACCCAAACATTAAAAGAAGGTGATAGCTTCTATATTCCGCCTCACGCTATTCATGGTGTTGTTTGTCTGGAAGAAGGAATGTTAACTGATGTATTTAGTCCTATTCGTGAAGATTTTATGAAAAAATAAAAGTTTAAAAGTCAATACAATTTCTAAAATACCAGTCTGATTTGGTCCTAACCTTGAAAAAATTATACTTTTTTTAAAGTTTTGATTACAATTAGATTGGTATTTTTGCAAAATGAATTTATCCAAAACGAATGTCTTATTTATGGCAGCTTGCACTGGACTTATAGTTGCAAACCTGTATTACTGCCAACCTTTAATTGTTCTAATTGCCAACGAATTTAAAATCCCTGAAGCCAGCGCGGGAACAATAACCTATCTGACTCAGGCCGGCTATGCGATTGGTTTGTTTTTTATGGTGCCGCTTGGTGATAAACTGGAGCGTAAAAAGCAAATTTTAATAACCACTTTTGCTTCTGTAATTGCTTTAATCTTAGCAGCTACAGCGAAAAGTTTCTTTCTTTTGCAAGTTGCTTCTTTATTAATCGGAATTACTTCAATTGTCCCACAACTTATTTTACCTTTAGCTGCTTCTTTAAGTTCTGTAGAACAGCGCGGAAAAGTTATCGGAACCATTATGAGCGGTTTATTGGTTGGGATTTTACTTTCGAGAACTTTAAGTGGTTTTATTGGTCAGGTTTTAGGCTGGAGATCGATGTTTTATATCGCCGCCGGAATTTGTCTTTTGATCTTTTTTGTGATTCAGAATAAATTTCCAGTAAATAAACCTCAGTTTCAGGGTACTTACGGTCAGTTGATTCAATCTCTTTTTACACTTATAAAAACACAACCCATTTTACGTGAAGCAACAATAATCAACGTCTTTAGTTTTGCGCAATTTGGTGCTTTCTGGACGACTATGGTTTTATTGCTTTCAGGAAAACCTTTTGATTTTAATAGTGCAACAATTGGTTTATTCGGAATTGTTGGCGCTTCCGGAGCTTTGGCCGCGCCTTTAGTTGGAAGGCTAGGAGATAAAGGAGGCTCAAGAGTTGCTGTAGGATATGGCTGTTTATTGATATTATTAAGTTTTATAATTTTCTATTTTTCTATAGAAAGCGTTATCGGAATTGCGATTGGAATTGTATTTATTGACATTGGAATTCAGGGCGTACATATTTCCAATCAAACCAGAGTATATTCCTTATTGCCAGAAGCCCGAAACAGATTGAATACCGTATTTATGTCGTTTAGCTTTTTAGGAACTGCCGCAGGATCTGCTTACGGATTGTTTTTGTGGAAAATAGGAGGGTGGCATGCGGTAGCTATTGGATGTGTAGTTTTGTCATTATTATCATTAACAGTTTATGGACTCACATATAAATCATCCCGAAGGGTCGGGACTAAAAAATAGATAAAAAATAATTTGTAAATTTGCATTCAAAATTAAAAATAACAACATGGAAAACGGAATATACGCTAAATTCAATACTAGCAAAGGTTCGATTTTAGTAAAATTGACACACGACTTAACACCAGGAACCGTAGGGAATTTTGTAGCTCTTGCAGAAGGAAATATGGAAAATAAAGTAAAACCTCAAGGACAGAAATTTTATGATGGATTGACTTTTCACAGAGTTATTCCTGATTTCATGATCCAGGGTGGATGTCCTAAAGGAACAGGAACTGGAGATCCAGGTTATAAATTTGATGATGAATTTCACCCAAGTTTAAAACACGATCGTCCGGGAGTTTTAGCAATGGCAAATTCAGGACCAGCAAGTAACGGTTCTCAATTTTACATTACTCACGTTCCAACTTCTTGGTTAGACGGAAAACACACTGTTTTTGGTCACGTTGTAGAAGGTCAGGACGTTGTGGATGCTGTTGCTCAAGGAGATAATCTTGATACAGTAGAGATCATCAGAGTAGGTGAAGAAGCTGAAAAGTTTAACGCAATTGAAGCTTTTGTTGGTTTAAAAGGCGCACGTCTTAAAAGAGATGCAGCTTTAAAAGCAGAATCTGAAGCAAAAATGGAGCAATTAGCTGCTGGTTTTGATAAAACAGAAAGCGGTTTACGTTACAAAATGATTCAAAAAGGAGACGGTAAAAGAGCAGAAGCTGGTAAAACAGTTGCGGTTCATTACGAAGGTTCTTTAGAAAGCGGAAAAGTTTTTGATTCTTCATACCCAAGAAAAAAACCAATCGAATTTAGATTAGGTCAGGGTCAGGTTATCGAAGGTTGGGATGAAGGTATCGCTTTATTGCAAGTAGGTGACAAAGCTCGTTTTGTTATTCCTTCTGATTTGGCATACGGAGCATCTGGTGCTGGAGGAGTAATTCCACCAAACGCAACTTTGATTTTCGACGTTGAATTAATGGAAGTTAAATAAGATTTTATAAACAATTTAGTATTGTTTTAAATAGTAATCCCATATGTTTTGGCATATGGGATTTTTTTATATTTACTTTAAAATAAACCAAAACAATGAAAGCAAAAATCTTAACACTTGCCGCTATAACGTTACTTGCTGTTTCGTGTAGTACAAAAAAAACAGCTCCTGCTCCGGCTACTCCAACTGTAACAGAGACTGCAAAAGCTGTAGAATTAACTCCTGAATTAGCAGCAGGTAAAAGTATGTATGAAAACAACTGTGCAAAATGCCACAAATTATATGAGCCAAAGAAATTTACTCAGGAAGAATGGGCGCCAATTTTAGTAAGAATGCAGAAAAAAGCACATTTAGATGATACGCAAATGGCTTCAATCAAGAGCTATATACATTCTCAATTATAAGGAAATCAAAAAAAAAATATAATTAAACTATTCAGTAAATTCTATTGAATAGTTTTTTTTATTTATATAACATAAAAAAACACCTTCATGATGAGGTGTTTGAAAAATTATGAATCGCCTAAAGTACTATTGTCTACCGCAACTATTTTTAAAGTTTTTATTCCGGCTGGTAATTCCCAATCAACCTGATCGTTTTCTTTAAAACCAATTATAGCCACGCTTAAGGGTGCTAAAATGGATATTTTTCTTTCTGATACATTCGCTAACGATGGCAGAACAATCTGAATTTTCATTTGCTTGTTTGCCTTTACATCTTCAATGGTAACCTGGGAACCGATTCGGATAATGGCACTGTCTAAAGTATTTTCTTTGCTGATAATAGCGCGATCAAGTTCTTGAGCGAGTTGACCGACTTCTTTAGCGTTTGTTTCGTTTTTACTTTTTAAAATCAGCTCTCTTAAAAGTTGATAATCTGTTTTGCAGAAAATTGGTGTTGGTTTCATATTCTAAATTATTATTTATTAATGTTGATTATAAGTATGGCATTTTCAATTTGTAAAGCTGTACAAATTGAAATTTTAAATGTTTTGTTTTTGGAAAATGTGGTTGAAAGAAAAACAATTACTTACTTGAAAGAAATGAATCTTTCAAATACAATAATGATTGAATTTTGGTAAAAAATCCTCCGCCTTAAAGAAGAAAAATGAAGTAGACGGAGGCCTAATTAATAAAGGCCTTGTTATGTGAAATGATCATAACAGCAATTGGTTTTCTCTTGCGAGAAAACAACAATGCAGATGCTGTAAATAATAAAGTGATCACCATTAGGAAATGTAATAGAATTGTAAAGATAACGAAACTAGATTAAAAACTAGTTTATTTCCATTTGATACTGCAGCCAATACTTGGTTTTTGCTGTTCATTCAAACTTCTGTTGTAAATCAAAGCATCTATGGCGCTTCGAAGATCACTTCCGCTTAAGGGAATTCCGTTTCCTGGTCTGGAATCGTCTAACTGGCCTCGGTAGAATAATTGGTTTTGATTATCAAATAAATAAAAATCAGGCGTACAGGCTGCTTCATAAGCTTTGGCAACTTCCTGATTTTCATCAAATAAATAAGGAAAATCTATTTTGTTTTCAAAAGCAAATTCAGTCATTAATTTTGGAGAATCTTCAGGATATTTTTTAATATCATTACTCGAAATGGCAACGATTCCCAATCCCTGAACACGGTAATCATTGGCAATCATTATTATTTCTAGTAACACATGAAGCACAAAAGGGCAATGATTGCACATAAAAATGACAAGCGTACCTTTTGATCCTTTTACATCTTCAAACGAATATTTATTATTAGAATTGGTATCGTTTAGATAAAAGTCCGGAGCAATTGTTCCAAGCGGAATCATATTTGAAGGAGTTTGTGCCATTTTTTCTAAAGAATTAGTTATTCAAAAATAACTTTTAATTCTGTATAAGAAAGGGCACCAGTGAAAAAATATATCCAAAGAGTTTTTCTAATAAAGGAAACCTCTTTGGATATAAATTAATTTTTATGAATTCAGAAAATTTAATAAATCGTTATTTAACTTTTCTCTTTCTGTGTAAAATAAGCCGTGTGGAGCACCTTCGTAAACAATAAAAGTATTGTCGGCTATAGCTTCTGCGGTCTTTTTTGAACTTACTTCAATAGGAACATTTTTGTCTTCGTCTCCATGAATAATTAAAGTAGGAACTTTTATTGTGTGAAGTTCATCTCTAAAATCTGTAGTCGCTAAAGATTCGGAACATTTTAATGTTGCCCTTGGGGAAGCAGCCGAGCAAAGCTTAGTAAAATATTCTAGCAAAGGAGTGCTTAGGGGTTTGTTGATTATAGTAACTCCAAAAAATGTTTTACCAAAATTTTCAAGAAACCCTATTCTGTCTTCTCTAATAGCAGCTGCTGTAGCTTCTCCCTTTTCTTTTGGACGCCCTTCCGGATTATCATCCGTTTTTGCTAAAAATGGAATGATTGATGAAATTAAAGCGGCTTTTGTAACCCCTTTTCCACCATGACGGCTGAAATAGCGAACTACTTCTCCACCGCCCATAGAAAACCCTACAAGTGTTGCATTTTCTAATTGCAGCTGTTCAATAATTTCACTCAAATCATCAGCTAAGGTGTCGTAGTCATAACCATCCCAAGGCTGAGATGATTTACCGAAACCACGGCGGTCGTAGGCAATAACTCTATAATTATTTTTAACCAGGAATTCAATTTGATATTCCCACATTTCATTAGATAGCGGCCAGCCATGAATTAAAATTACAGGTTTTCCTTTTCCGTAATCTTTTACATAAAGCTGTACATTTTTGGCCGTTTTTATATATTTATCAGTATTTTGTTCTTGAATATCAAAATCAAAATCTTTTAGAGAGTGGTCGCTATTAAGTATCGTGTTTTCCATTTCTATATTTCTTTGTGGTTTAGCTTGAACTGTATCTTGTAAATTTAGAAATGGAGCTAAAAAAAACGGTTATAGAATTAACTCTAATAGTTACAAAATTAATAGGTTTGTAATTCAACAACTTTATTGAAAATAAAATGGATTTAACCTGGAGTGAATTTGAGAGAACTGAAATGCGTGTAGGAACCATAATTGATGTGAATGATTTTCCGGAGGCAAGAAAACCTGCTTATCAGCTAACAATTGATTTTGGTGCCGAAATTGGTATCCGAAAATCATCCGCACAAATTACAGTGCATTATAAAAAAGAAGATTTAGTAAACAGACAAATAATAGCCGTAGTAAATTTCCCTAAGAAACAAATAGGAAAATTTATGAGTGAATGCCTGGTTTTGGGTGCGATAGGCAAGGAGGGAGATGTAATTTTATTAGCTCCTGATTTTAAGATTGAAAATGGACTTAGAATAGGATAATTAGTTTTCAGTCACAGTCACAGTTCCCAGACTGAAAACTGAGACTGCGACTGAAAACTAAGAAATTTTTTCAATTAATTGCTGCAATATCAACTGCCCTTCTTCCCAATATTGTAAATCAGAATCAGAGTTAATGTGCCCCTTTTGACCCACATTCACAAAATCACTTCCCCATTTTTCAGCCAAAAATTGCTTTCTTTCAAATGAAGCGTAAGGATCATTTTCACTAGCCACAACAATCGAAGGAAAAGGTAATTTAAAAGTTGGAATAGGTGAAAAATTACGGGTGCATTCTGGGGTATGTTGAGGTGAATCAACATCTGCAGGCGCTACTAACAAAGCGCCTACAATGTTTTTATTACTATAAGATTCTGCCCAATGCAGTACCAGTGAAACAGCTAAGCTATGTGCTACGAGAATAGTTGGTTCATTGAGTTTAGCAATTTCCTCATTTAATCTTGCCAGCCATTCTTCGCGAACCGGTTCGTCCCAGTTGTCCTGAACTAATCGAATTGAGTTTTCGAATTTTTTATGCCAATAGGTCTGCCAGTGTTTATCGCCGGAATTTCCTAATCCGGGTAGTATTAATAAGTTTGTTTCCATTGCCGTGGATTTTATTTATATTATTTTTTAGTTTGTTTCTCTTTAATAATGCGGTTTACTTCGTTTATAACCAGAGGGAAAGCGGGTTCAGCCATCCCGTGACCATAACCGTCTAACTCATAAAGTTTGGTTTGTTTGTGTCCAACGAGTTTCATCATGCGTTCCATATAGGCATTTTCTTCATAGCGGCCTAACATTTCTAATTCGCGATCTCCTGTTATTAATAAAATGGGAGGAGCATCAGCACGAACATGAAATAAGGGTGCGAAAGAATCAATAGTCGGTTGTTTTTCCGGAATTCCATTTTCTCTTCTAATTTCAAAATGGGTAATGCATTGTGCGCTAAGCGGAATAAGTCCAGCTATTTTATTGGCATCGATTCCTTCTTTCTGCAACCATTTTTTTTCTAAACCATTCATCAAAGCCAAATAGGCTCCTGCAGAATGTCCTGAAACAAAAATTTGAGAAGTGTCACCGCCATAACCTGCAATATTATTAAAAGCCCAGGCAATTGCAGCCGCAGCATCTTCAATACATTTTGCAGCCTTAACTTTTGGAGATAATCGATAATTAACACCAATTATGGCGAATCCTTTATTTTTTAAAGCCTCTGGAATTTCTTTATTTCCACCGGTCAATCCACCGCCGTGAAACCAAACTATTGTTGCGAAATTTTTTGTGTTTTTCGGATAATAAATATCCAGCACGCATCTTTCATTAATATAACTATCCGATTTATTTGTTGCTGTGCTATAATATTGAATATTCGTTTTAGTATCATATTCTGTCTTTTGCGCGAAAGAAAAAAGTGTGATAATAAGTAAACAAAATGAGAGTGTTATTTTTTTCATAGTATAAGTATTATTCAATTTTAAAATCACCTTCTAAACCATTTGCAGCATGTGAAGCTATCCAAACTTTAAAATCGCCAGGCTCTGTTTTTAATTCCATTTGATCATTATAAAAGGCAAGGTCTGAAACCGGAATTGAAAATTTAACTGTTCTGGATTCCTTCGGTTTTAATTCGATTTGTATAAAATCTTTCAGTTCTCTGACAGGTCTCACAATACTTCCGGTAATGTCACGAACATATAATTGAACTGTTTCTGTTCCTGTAGTGTTTCCTGTATTGGTAATTAAGGCCGAAACATTTAATTTGTCATTATTCTTAAGACTACTTTTTTCTATTTTTAAATTTTCATAGGAGAAGGTTGTATAACTTAATCCAAACCCGAAAGGGAATTGCGGTTCGTAACCTGCATCAAGATAGTGGGAATTATTTCCTAAAGAACTTTGCCAGGCCTCAACAGGAATATCCTGAATAGCAACAAAAGTTTTAGGATCTGCAGGTCGTCCTGTGTTAGGATGATTATAATAAATAGGAATTTGTCCGACTTCTTTCGGCCATGTTACCGGTAGTTTTCCTGATGGATTTGCTGTTCCCAGAAGTAGGTCTGAAATTGCCGGACCCGCCATCGTTCCCGGATGCCATGCCATTAATACGGCATCGACTTTTGGTAAAACAGCGCCTAACGTAATAGGTCGCCCTGCCATTACTACTAATACAATTGGTTTTCCTGTTTTTTGTAATTCGGTGATTAATTTTTCCTGCAAACCAGGTAAATTAATGTTGGCTCTTGAATGTGCCTCGCCAGATAAAATAGCTTCTTCGCCGGCAAAAAATAATATGATGTCTGATTTTTTAGCTTCTGCTATTGCGGCAGAAAAACCTTCCTCAGATAAGGATCTGCTATGCGAAAGTCCGGAAGCGTATAGAACGTTCTTTTGTCCTAAACTATTTTGTAATGCTTTTAATGGAGTTTGCGAATCCTCTTTATTTCCGTCAAAAATCCATGTTCCCAGTTGTTCTCTCGAGGCATCTGCCAATGGACCAATAACAGCTATTTTTTGACTAGATTTTAAGGGAAGGGCTTGATTTTCGTTTTTTAAGAGAACACAACTTTTAATAGCTGCATTTTTCGCCGTTTGTAAAGCTTCTGCAGTTAATAATGAAAATTTTTCGCGGTCTTTAAAGTAAGGATTTTCAAAGATTCCGGATCTAAATTTGATTCTCAGGATATTACGAACCATTTCATCCAATTGCTTTTCAGAAACTTTCTTTTCAGCTATTAATGTTTTTAAATGATGGGCATAGGATAAACTGGTCATTTCCATATCAAGCCCGGCAGAAGCAGATTTTAAAGCTGCATCCTTTTCATCGGCAGCAAAACCATGCGGAATCATTTCAGTAACCGAATTCCAATCGCTTACTACAAAACCATCGTATTTCCATTCCTCGCGTAATATTTTTTTAAGTAAAAAACGATTTCCTGACGCCGGAACGCCATTTAAGTCATTAAAAGAAGTCATAAAAGTGGCTACTCCGGCTTTTGCGGCTGCCTCAAAAGGTTTTAGATACACATTTCGAAGTAAAGATTCAGACATGCTAACAGTGTTGTAATCTCGTCCGCCTTCTGCTGCACCATAAGCAGCAAAATGTTTAGCGCAAGCCAAAATTTGTCCGGGAACAGCAGGGTCATTTCCCTGAAATCCCTTAACATAGGCTACTCCCAGTCTCGAGGCTAATAAAGGATCTTCTCCAGGTGATTCTGCGATTCTGCCCCAACGGCCATCTCTTGCAATATCAACCATTGGCGCATAAGTCCAGTTAATGCATCTGGAATACGATTCATTGGCGGCAATCTTTGACGTTTTTTCTACTAACTCCAAATCCCATGAAGCGGCTAGTCCAAGAGGAATCGGAAAAATAGTTTTGTATCCGTGAATGACGTCCCTTCCAAATAATAACGGAATATGATTTGGACTTTCTTCGACGGCGATTTTTTGTATTTCAAAAACCAGATTAGGTTCAGTAAGGTTTAAGATGGCTCCAACTAATCCTTTTCGAACATCATTTTTAAGTTCATCAGACAAACCTTTACTTCGACTTGATGTTCCTTTTAAGCATGCCTGGCCAATTTTTTGATCCAAAGTCATGTTTTTTATGATTTTTTCGATCTTTTTTTCTGTGTCTAAAGTGGTTTTTTGACTGTATGAAAAAGAAATCGAGAGAAGAAAAAGTAAGTAATAAAGTGGTTTTTTGGTTAATGTTTTCAATGTTAGTTTTTTAGACTTACAATATATAAAAAAAGTCCAAAATGCAGGACATATTGGACTTGTACTTTTTAAAAAGTTATGTGGGGACTAAATATCATCAAAATCAATATCTGTAAAGCTAGATCTTTGTTCTTCAGGTTTATCAGAACCGTATTCTTTTTTAAAATCTTTTTGATGTCTTTCAGAGATTACTTCTTCGCCTTTGTGGTTCAAGACGTATGAAGTCATTTCTTCTAGTATTTCGGCAAAAGCTCCAAAATCTTCTTTGTATAAGTAAATTTTGTGTTTTTTAAAGTGAAACGATCCATCTTCTTCAGTGAATTTTTTACTTTCGGTAATTGTGATATAATAATCGTCAGCTTTCGTAGCTCTTACATCAAAGAAATAAGTTCTTCTCCCTGCTCGTAATACTTTAGAAAAGATCTCTTCTTTTTCTAACATGTCATTTTCTCTCATAATACGTTCTATCATTTTTGGAATTAATAGTACTCAAAAATCATAAAAAATTATCTATTACACAACAATTAAAGTAATTCTTTTTCCGAAAGTTGTTTTAAATATAAAGATGCGTAATAACCTTCCTGATTTATTAATTGATTATGAGAACCTTGTTGAATAATTTTACCATCTTCTAAAATGATAATTTTGTCTGCATTCTTAGCTGAAGAAACTCTATGACTGACTATTATCGTTGTTTTATCTTTACAAATTTCGAACAAATTGTTCAAAATAGTTTCTTCGGTTTCCGTATCGACTGCAGATAGACAATCGTCAAAAAGTAAAATAGCCGGATTCTTAATAATCGCTCTCGCGATAGAGACACGCTGCTTTTGCCCGCCAGAAAGTGTAATTCCTCTTTCTCCTAAAACAGTATCGTATTGTTTATTGAAAGCTATAATATTGTCGTGAACAACAGCACTTTTTGCGGCATCCATCACTTCTTCATCCGTAGCATTTTGATTACCAAATTTGATGTTATTTTTAATGGTGTCCGAGAATAAAAAAGCGTCCTGAGGTACAATTCCGATGTTGTTTCTCAAATCATTTAAATTCAATGTACTGATTTCATTTTGATCGATTGTGATTTTTCCATCGGTGACATCATATAGTCGGGAAATCAAGGATAAAATAGTCGATTTTCCAGAACCTGTTTTTCCTAAAATAGCTAATGTTTCTCCTTTTTTTACAGTAAAAGTTACATTTTTCAATGCTTCAATATTGGTGTCTTCGTATGTGTAACTTACATTTTCAAAAGCAATAGAACCCTGAATATCGGATGAATTTTCGTTGTTGTTTTTGATTTCAGGTTCAATTTTCAAAAATTCATTCAAACGTTTTTGCGAAGCTTCAGCTTCCTGAACCATTGAAGAAACCCATCCTAAAGAAGCTACAGGCCAGGTTAACATATTGACATATAAAATGAATTCGGCAATAGTTCCAATATTCGGGATTGTTCCATTAATGTACATCAGACCTCCAAAATAAATTACAACCAAATTACTAATTCCAATAAGGGCAATCATCAAAGGTCCAAATAGCGATTGTACTTTCGCTAAATCCAAACTTTTCTTTTTGCTTTCATCGGCAAGCGCCACCATATTATTTTGGTGTTGATTTTCTAATGAATACGCTTTAATAACACGAATTCCGGAAAATATTTCCTGAGAGAAACTCGAAACTTTAGACAGGTATTGTTGGAAAGTTGTACTTCTTTTATTGATTTCTGAACTCAGTTTAAAAATACAAAATGAAAGTAGCGGCAATGGTAAAATGGTATAAAGTGTCAATAAAGGCGAAACATTATACATATATATAATAACGATGGCAAAACGAATAAAAGTATTGATTGTGTACATAACAGCCGGCCCAACATACATGCGAACCTTTGAAACATCTTCGCTGATTCGGTTCATTAAATCTCCGGTGCGGTTTTGTTTGTAAAAATTCTGAGAAAGATTTTCATATTGCCTAAAAACTTCATTTTTCAAATCAAATTCAATATGACGCGACATTACGATTAAAGTTTGGCGCATTAAAAACGTTAGAAAACCCGCTACAATTGTAGTGGCTATGATTAGCAATACGTTATGAATTAAATCCTGACGATAAGAATCAATTATTGCTTGAGAAGCTTGTTGTGTTTCAGGTAATTTATCAAACTTTTCAATAGCGTTTAAAGACTTGCTGATAAGCTTAGGAGTAAACAAAGAAAAAATTTGTGCGATTATGGTGATTAAAATTCCTAACGAAAAACTGTATTTATATTTGATGAAATATTTGTTTAAATAGCTTAATTCTTTCATTTTTTTAAGAGATTCAATGTTGAAATGTTTTGGAATTGTAAATTATCTTCAATAAAAAGTAATTAAAGATATCATTAATTCAAAATAAATCTATTGTAAAATTGTTATTTTAAAGATAAAAAATTAGCACATGTGTATTTTTTAATTATGTTTGAGATGTCTTTTTGACGAATTCATAATTTTAACTAATAAACAACTAGCGCTATGGATGCAACTTTCGCAACTGGAAAGGAACTTCAAAAAATGGATCCTGTTTTTGGTCAATTATCTTTTGATGATCACGAACAAATTGTATTTTGCAATGACAAAGATACAGGTTTAAAAGCAATTATTGGTATTCATAACTCAGTTATGGGGCCAGCTTTGGGAGGTACCAGAATGTGGAATTACAATACTGAATGGGAAGCTCTGAATGATGTTTTGCGTCTTTCAAGAGGGATGACATATAAATCTGCTATTACCGGTCTTAATATTGGTGGTGGTAAAGCAGTAATTATTGGTGATGCTAAAACGCAAAAAACACCAGAATTGATGCGTAAGTTTGGTGAATTTGTTCACTCTTTAAGCGGAAGATATATCACTGCTGAAGATGTTGGAATGGAAACTAAAGACATGGATACGGTTAGAGATGTAACACCTTATGTTACCGGAATCTCTGAAGAAAGAGGTGGTTCTGGAAATCCTTCTCCTGTAACAGCTTACGGTGTTTATTTAGGAATGAAAGCGGCTGCAAAAAGCCAGTTTGGTTCTGATGTTTTAGACGGTAAAAAAGTTTTGGTTCAGGGAATAGGTCACTTTAGTGAAGCTTTGGTAGAATATTTGACTAAAGAAGGAGCAGTAGTTACTATCGCTGATATCAATGAGGAGAAATTATACGAAGTAGCACAAAAATATAATGCTACCATTTATACTGGTGAAGATTTATATAGTGCTGATGTCGATATCTACGCGCCATGTGCAATGGGAGCAACTATCAATGATAATACAGTAAACAAAATTAAAGCTAAAGTTATTGCTGGTGCTGCCAACAATCAGTTAGCTGATGAGAATGTTCACGGTGCAAGATTACAGGAAAGAGGTATTTTATATGCTCCGGATTTCTTGATCAACGCTGGTGGAATCATCAATGTTTATGCTGAATTAGCAAACTATGGTAAAGCGGAGATCATGACTAAAACCGAAAATATCTATAATACAACTTTAGAAATTATCGATTATGCTGTGAAAAACGGAATTACAACGCATAAAGCAGCACTTACAATTGCTCAAAATCGTATCGATTTGAGAAAAATTGAAAACGCGGCTAAAAAATAATTTTTTAGTTTACAGTCTCAGTCTCAGTTTTCAGCTTTATCTGGAAACTGAGACTTTTTGTTTTATCAAGATAAAAGAGAGAAACTGCGACTGAAAACTGCGACTTTTTTAACCGGTTTCTGAATACTGAAAACTACGACTGAAAACTGCGACTAATACAACGACTTTTTTACGAATTAATTTTAATATCAGGATTGAAATACTTAATTTTGCAGACTAATTTTTAAATGTTCTTACAAGGTGGTAAATAGAAGACACATACGCGTTAAAGTAATGCAATCCATTTATGCAATGCATCAAAGCGGTTCTGATAATATGGAAAAAGAAGAGAAATTTCTTTTTTATAGCATAGATAACATTCAGGACTTATATCTTATAATGCTTTCTTCATTGATTGAAATTTGCAAAAAAGAATCTGTTTTTTTACATCTTTCAAGCAAAAAACATCTTGCAACTGCTGCAGAACGTAACCCGAACGAAAAATTTATCAAAAATAAAATTTTTCAACTCCTAGCTGAAAGTAATTCCCTTAGCATCGCTTTAGAAAATCGTAAAATCAATAACTGGTCGTTGAATGACGATTATATTTTGTTGCTTTTAAATGATATTAAAGCAAGTGAAGTGTATGCAAAATACATGTCAAACGCAACAAATACTTTTGAAGAGGACAGACAATTTGTAATTGATTTGTTTGCTGATGTAATTGTTCCGAATGAAAAATTATATGAGTATTTAGAAGACGATAAATTAACATGGGTTGATGATATTCCGGTTGTAAATACACATATCGTAAAACAATTAAAAGCAATCAAAACAGAAGATCCAGACGATTTTAGAGTGCCAAAATTGTACAAAGATGTTGAGGATAAAGATTTTGCTAAAGATTTGTTCAGAAGAACTGTTTTAAACGAATCAGTCTTAGCAAAAGAGTATGATGATAAAACGCCAAACTGGGATAGTGAAAGAATTGCTGAAATTGATACGATTATCTTAAAAATGGCAATTTGCGAATTTTTAAAATTCCCTTCAATTCCGGTTAAAGTAACACTTAACGAATATTTAGAAATTGCGAAAGAATATTCTACTCCTAAAAGTAGTATTTTTATCAACGGAATTTTAGATAACCTTGTAAAAGAGTTAACTGCTAATAAGAAGATGGTAAAAGTGGGTAGAGGTTTGATGTAATTGGAAATAAATTTTCAATATAAAAAATCCAAATTCCAATTGAAGTGTCACTCGAAGCGAAATTCCAAGAATAAAATTAAATATTAATAACAAAAATAAAACCTGAATACTATGCAAGATTTAATGAAATTTGCTCCTTATTTACTGATGTTTGTAGTGTTGTATTTCTTCATGATTAGACCACAACAAAAAAGAGCAAAAAACGAAAAAGAATTTGAAAGCGGCCTAAAAGTAGGTGACAAAATAATTACAAAAAGTGGTTTTCACGGTAAAATTGTTGAGCTTGCTGAAACAAGTGCAATTATCGAAACGATGTCTGGAAAATTAAAAATTGAGCGTTCAGCTATTTCTATGGAAATGAGCGCTGCTTTGAAAAAAGCTTAACGCTTTTTAAATTCCAATAAAATTTAAATCCCAAATTCCAATTATGGAGTTTGGGATTTTTTTTGCATTGAAATTTACGCATTGTATGTCATTGCGAGGAACGAAGCAATCTCATGATGCATTGCTGCAAAGTATGTAAAATACTTAGTGTGGTTGCTTCGTTCCTCGCAATGACACTTGTTTGCGCATAAAAAAACCTTTGTCAAAGTTTTAAACTTTGACAAAGGTCATATAAGGTTGGAATTTGAGATTTTTTTATTGGAATTTAATTCTTTACCTGTATTTATCATTCAGCCCAAGATTCCCCAAAATCATCGGAATCACTTTCTCGATTCTCGTTAATTTCGTTTTCTCTTGTTTAGCTGTTTCAATATATTCTAAAAACTCATATTGTTTATACGGACTGAATTTTTGGAAAGCTTCATTTAAAGCTGGATTCTGATCCATTTCTTTTTGCAGTAATTCAGAAACGATTGCTTCTTTTTTTGAAGGCTTAATGATTTTTCCCTGCTTTTCGTTCTCAATAGCTTCTAAAATATATTCTAGAACTTCTTTCTCATTTACGTCGCCTTTTGAAGTAAAACGCCATTGACGCATGGATTTTGTTTTGTCTTCCTGAGCATTTATAAGTCTCTTTTTTTCATCTTTTAGAAATACTCCATTCAGAAACCAAATGGCAAAATAATTTTTAAAACCTCCAATTCCTATAACATTTTTTTTGTTGTAAACATAAATTGGTCCGCCCCATTTTATGGTTTCTTCCAGTTCAGTTTTGTCAATAATTGATTTCAGGAAAAGAAGTTCTTCTTCCCATTGATTGACTTTGTTCCAAAAATGTTTATCAGAATTCGGTTCCAATTATTTTTTTCTTTTAGGTTTTTCTGTTGTATCAAAAATTCCTGGAATTGCAGTTAATTCAGCAATTTTTACGATTACATCCGTTGCTTTCTGGATACTTTCTGCAGGAACATATTCGTATTTTCCATGAAAGTTATGACCTCCGGCGAAGATATTCGGACACGGTAATCCCATAAACGATAATTGAGATCCATCTGTTCCGCCACGAATAGGTTTGATGATAGGTTTTATATCCAATTCTCTCATAGCTTTTTCAGCAATATCAACAATATGTTTTACTGGAAGGACTTTTTCCTTCATATTGTAATATTGGTCTTTTACAACGGCAGTTACAATATCTTCTCCAAATTGCTTCGCGTATTTTTTATTGATTTTCCTGGCAATTTTCCCAATTAAATCTTTTCTCTTTTCAAATTTGATTTTGTTGTGATCACGGATAATCAATTCCAAAACGGTTTCTTCAATACTTCCGGTTAAATGGTGAACGTGAAAGAAACCTTCATAACCTTTCGTTTCCTGCGGCGTTTCTCCTTTCGGAAGTTCGTTGATGAAATCGTTAGCGATTAACATTGAATTGATCATTTTTCCTTTAGCATAACCAGGATGAACACTCTTTCCTTTAAAAGTAATTTTAGCTCCCGCTGCATTGAAATTTTCATATTCTAATTCACCAATCTGACTCCCATCCATGGTATAAGCCCATTGTGCACCAAATTTCTCCACATCAAAATGATGTGCGCCACGACCAATTTCCTCATCAGGTGTAAACCCAATTCTGATTTTTCCGTGTTTGATTTCCGGATGCTGCACAAGATATTCCATTGCGGAAACAATTTCTGTAATTCCTGCTTTATCATCGGCACCCAACAAAGTCGTTCCGTCGGTCGTAATGATGGTTTGACCTTTGTACTGCAATAAATCTTTGAAGTAGTTTGGAGAAAGAATAATGTTTTTCTCTGCATTTAAGATGATATCTTTTCCGTCGTAATTTTCAACAATTTGAGGTTTTACATTGGCTCCGCTAAAATCCGGCGAAGTATCAAAATGCGAAACAAAACCAATGGTTGGTACTTCATGCTCTACATTGCTAGGTAAAGTAGCCATGATGTAAGCTTTGTCGTCTATAGTAACATCTTCAAGACCAATTGCTTTTAGTTCTTCTACTAATTTATTGGCAAGATTCCATTGTTTTTCGGTACTAGGTATAGTTTGCGAATTTGGGTCCGATTCTGTATCAATCGTTACATAACTGATAAATCGATCTATGATATGCTGCATTTGTTTGTTTTTTTAGCAAAGATAAGTAATTATTCAAGTGTTTAAAAGGAAAAGAGTTGGCCACGAATTCACGAATTAGCATTCCTTAATTTAAATATAAAAATCCAATTTCACGAATTACATTTTTCATGAAATTGGATTTTTTAAGCTTAATTTGAGCACTTTTAGTTAATCAAAATTTGTGAATTTGCTTCGCCTGTTCGCTATTGCTCGGGTCGTGGCTATTTTTTTATTGAACGCATCTAAAACCAATATGATTTGCAGGTGATTTATAATCTCCTTTTCCTCTTGTTCCGACCATATAGCGGGTACAATATTGATCTGTACATAAAAAGGATCCTCCGCGTTGTACTTTTTTGGGAAGATTGGGTTCTCCGGGATCATAAGATGTTTCTGGTCCCTGAGGATTTTTGGCAACCTGTCCATTATCACTTATAACAGAGTAATAGTCGGCAGTATACCAATCATTTGTCCATTCCCATACATTTCCTCCAATATCATATAATCCATAGCCATTTGGCTCAAATTGTTTTGTTGGGGCAATTCCGATATAACCATCTTCTCCTGTATCACCTTTTTCAATAGGGAAATGTCCCTGATAAATATTGGCCTGAAATTTTCCTTTAGGTTTTAAGTTATTCCCCCAGGCATAAAGTTCCCCGGTTTTTCCGCCGCGCGCAGCAAATTCCCATTCAGCTTCAGTTGGTAATCTTTTTCCAGCCCATTTTGCGTAAGCAGCTGCATCATCATAAGAAACCTGAACGACAGGATAATTTCCTCTTCCTTTTATAGAGCTTCCGGCTCCTTCCGGATGTCTCCAGTCAGCACCTTTTTCATAAGTCCACCATTGCATATAATTATTCAAATCAACTTTAGCAGGAGTAGGAGTAAAGACCGCCGATCCGGCAACTAGATTCTCTAAAGGCGCATCAGGATATTCTTCATGTGTTGGTGCTTTTTCTGCTAAGGTTACATAGCCAGTTGCTTTAACAAAAGCTTCAAATTGGTCATTTGTAACTTCTGTTTGATCCATATAATAACCATCAACATAAACTCTGTGTATTGGTGCTGCATCTTTAGTTACACCTTTTATGCTGCATAAACTTTCGTCTTCAACATTACTTCCCATAGAAAATTCACCACCAGGAATCCAAACCATTCCTTTAGGGGCTTTGCCGGTAGGTTTGTTTTTGTTTTCAATGGTAGGTTTAAACAAGGAAGCAGTATCTGCATTTGGAGTTTCGGCACAATCCATTGCAGCCAATTTTTGTTTTGGAACAACTAGCTTCGTATAGCCATAGGCGATTGAAATAATGGAGATTGTTAGTATCGCAAAAATCCAGTAGGTCTTATTTTTCATTATAGTATTTTTAATCTTAGAATAGTTGTCAAATAGAGAGCGATAAAAGTAAAAAAATAACCCAACATAATTCTAGTTATTTTATAGAATTAATAAAACATGTTTATTGTTGTCAATCATCTTTAAAATCAAAATGGAAATACTGTTTTTAACCTGTTTCATTTTCAAGGTCTTATGTTGGTTAAAGTTATGTAAAAAAGAATTTTTATCCAAAATAGATTTATGTCTTTTGGAATTTTAAAGTGCTTTATAGTGAAATGTCCCATTGTATTCTAAAGCGCCAGCCTTGTTCCAAAGGCAAGGTTTTGTCCTGAAAACTAAAATAACTAACCTCTGAGGTAAGTTTATTTTTGTGTCCTTTAAAAAACCAATTAAATGCAATAGTTGTCTCGTCTTGTAAATTTTGCCTGATCGAATTGTCAGGACGATACGCAGCATGTCTTCCGGCCATCTCTAAATGTTTTGGCCACCAGTCGAAAGCATTATGAAAGAAATAACCAGCCTGAACGTAATAACCTTTCATCGTAGTAGTTTCGTTATTGTTTAATTTATCGATGATCTCTTTTGTATGCCATTCACTTTGCCAGGAAAAACCACGATACATAAAAGCACTTTCCAGATTCCATTGATTAACTCTGTATTGGCCTGGTAAACCATTTTCGTAACCTTCTAAAGATCCTCCTCCTGATTGCGAAAAGCGGGTATAAGGGCTTCGATTTGTTAAGGCTGAAAAGGCAATTATTGGTGTTGGTTTTTCGTGAAATTCTAAATCGCTTCCTTCGAAATCAAGAAAACGACCTAGAAAGTTCCATTGCGCTCTTCCAAAATACATAAGATTATTATCATCGTTTGAGGTATTTCCTCGTCCCGTTCCGGTTAGTGCCGCTGCCCAATAATTAAAATCGGCAATACCGCTTCCTTTGAGATGTCCGTATACTTCAACTCCCATTTGTCTGTCTGCCGTAAAAGGACGATTGATAAGAGATCTGTCTACGGTTTGTTGTTCACCGCTGCTTATAAAACGTTCGCGTGTATACTCAACCTTCCATTGGCCAACTTTAAAACTCAGCCATTCCCATTTTTCAATCATTATTCTAAAATCAAGTAGATTGGATTGGCTGAGCTCGTATTCCCAATAGTATTTTAACCAAGGCTCAAAAGCATGACCGCCTACCTTCAATCTGGCCCGATTAATTTTGAAAGTTGTTTCCTTATCCTGACTGTAATCATCATAAGTTAATGGATCCTGATCGTTTGGTGTGGAAAATCGAAATTGGAACCGGCTTTGTAATTGAAAAAGAAATTTGTTGTCTTTGGTTCGTAATTCTATTCCTTTGTCTCCATAACGTACATTGATCAGTTTGGTTGTGTCTTTTATTTGTTGTGACCATCCATTTAAACTTAATAACAATATTAAGCTTAATAGAATATTTTTTGAAATACGAATTAATAGGCTGGCTTTATACATATTCTTACTTAGTGGTATAATTTGTATTTACTTTCGCTATTCTTAAGTTCATTTCTTGCTGTTAAAAAGGATTTGCTGTCTACATCAAACACAATTTGTAATAAGAATTTTCTTTAGTGTTTCAAATTTAAATAATAAATGATTCAAATACTTCCATTAAATGGCCTGACGTTGTTTCATTTTATAATTTGCAACGTTTTATAATTTGTTTTATATAAAAAGAGCCATTTTAAACTATTATAATTAAATTTGCACCCGAAAATAACACAACAACACTCTTATGTATAAATTGATAATTCGTCCGATACTTTTTTGTTTTGATCCAGAAGAAGTACATTATTTTACTTTTTCATTTGTTAAATTCATTTCGAAAATTCCGGGAGTTTCATTAATTATAAAATCAATTTACGAAGTAAAAGACAGTCGTTTAGAGCGTGAAGTTTTCGGAATTAAATTTAAAAACCCGGTTGGATTGGCCGCAGGATTTGATAAGGATGCCAAATTATACAAAGAACTTTCGGACTTTGGTTTTGGTTTTATTGAAATCGGAACTGTAACTCCGGTTGGTCAGGAAGGAAATCCTAAGAAACGTTTATTTCGTTTAAAAGAAGATCAGGCGATTATTAACCGAATGGGGTTTAATAACGGAGGAGTTCTGGAAGCTGTAGAACGTTTGAAAAAGAATTCAGGTGTTTTAATTGGTGGAAACATCGGAAAAAACAAAGTTACTCCAAATGAAAATGCTGTTGATGATTATATCATTTGTTTTGACGCCTTGTTTGATCATGTTGATTATTTTGTAGTGAATGTAAGTTCGCCAAATACACCAAACTTAAGAGCTTTACAGGATAAAGAACCGCTTACGGCTTTATTGCAAACACTTCAAAATAGAAATGTAGAAAAGCAAAAAACGAGCAGTCAAAAAGTAAAGCCAATTCTTTTAAAAATTGCTCCAGACTTAACAGATGAGCAATTGTTAGATATTATTGATATTGTAAGAATAACAGAAATTGCAGGTGTAATTGCAACAAATACTACTATTTCAAGAGAGGGTTTACAATCTCAAAATCAGACTGAAATGGGAGGTTTATCTGGAAAGCCATTAACAAAGCGTTCGACTGAAGTGATTCGTTTTCTTTCGGAAAAAAGTAATAAAGCATTTCCAATTATTGGAGTAGGAGGAATACATTCTGCCGATGATGCAATTGAGAAATTAAATGCAGGTGCAAGCTTAGTACAATTGTATACTGGTTTTATTTATGAAGGTCCGGCTTTGATCAAGTCAATCAATAAAAAGGTTTTAAAAGGATTGTAAAATCAATGCCTGGACAATTAATCCTATAAGTATTGCGATTCCAAAACTAATCAATGTGCCAATTAAAACATATTCGGTTAGTTTTCGGTCTTTGGCTTCTTTTAAATCTCCAAACCTAAAAATCGATTTAGCAGCGAGTAAAAATCCGATTGCTTCAAAATGTCCGGTTAGCATAAAACAGAACACAAATAATCTTTCTAAAATGCCAATGTAATTTCCTGCATTGGCAAGTGAATTATCTGCGTGCGTATTTTCATTTTCGGGACTCCAAATCGATATGATGGTTTTGATGATAATGGAAGCAGGTTTGGTGACAAATAAGATTCCGGTCAATAAAATCCAAAACTCATTATCCTGCCAAAAATTAGTGATGCCTTTGTTCTCATAAAGAAGTACAATCCCAATTAAAATCAGAATATGTGCAATTTGGTCCCCAATGAACCAGCTGCGTTTTGTTTTTGGCTTCTGAAAATTTAATTTGATGAGGTCGATAATTCCGTGTGTAATAGCTATTAAAACGGCATACGGAATAAAGCTAATTTCCCAAACCAGAATTGCTGCCAAAACTCCATGCAGCAGAATATGAAGGTATAAGTAAATACTCTTGTGTTTCTTAGCTTCTTTATCAGTTACCCAAGAATTGGGCTGCCAGATAAAATCGCCTAATAAATGTGCTAACAGTAGTTTTATGAATAAAATCATGGGGCTGTAAGTTGTTTTATTTGTGTTCTAAAATAACGATCTAAATTCATAACCAAATCAAACTGAGCCCGTTTTTGTCTACGGCTCACGGCAGCTTGATTAATGCCTAATATTTGTCCGGTTTCTTCTTGTGATAAAGTTGGATTTTCTATGGCAGTAGCAACAAATTCTGCCGATTGTACCAGCCAGCTGTCCATGAAAGTCAATGCCAATTGAATCATCAAATTCATTTTTTCATCAATATTATTGTCGCCTGTGCGTATTGCTAAAGTTACTTTTTGTTTTTTTAAAGTTTCAAAAAGTTCCCCGGAATGTATAAAGGCAGATCCATTACTTTCAGATATTTTCTCAGCATTATGTGTTTTGTCACCAAAACCAATGCTCATTCTTGCATCTAATTTTATAGACCTTAAATGTGCTTTTATTAAAATAGCAGCTAATAAAGCTTCTTCAGGATTTTGTATTTCGATTTGAAATTCATCTCCCCTATATACTTCCCATTGAGATGGTGTTTCTCCAAACGGAGATAGGATCTTTTTTAGCCCTTCTACCCAGTCTTTCGATTTTTGCTTTCTCGAATCAATAATGTCGCCTGTAATTACGCTTGTCATAACTTCAAATATAATTAAAAATAATTAACTTTTAATATTACAAATATACGTAATATTTTTAATTATTACGCTTTTGTGTAATTTTTGTATATATTACGTTTTTTAGTAATGTATTATACTATTACAATAATTAGTAATATTTTAATTAAAGAAAATTATAACTTTTATTTCTTTAAAAAAGAAACTAACTTAGCCTTCACTAAAGATTAAGCTTTGAATAAAGAAATCAAGATTATCGAATGTCCACGTGATGCCATGCAGGGTATCAAAACTTTTATTCCTACTGAAAAGAAGGTTTCATACATTCAGTCTTTGCTTCGCGTAGGCTTTGATACGATTGATTTTGGCAGCTTTGTATCTCCAAAAGCAATTCCGCAAATGCAGGATACAGCCGAAGTTTTGGCACAACTCGATCTTTCTCAAACGACAAGTAAATTACTGGCGATAATCGCTAATACACAAGGTGCAATTTCAGCTTCACAGCATGAGGCTATTCAATATTTAGGATTTCCTTTTTCTATATCCGAGAATTTTCAAATGCGTAATACACATAAAACGATTGCCCAATCGTTGGTGACGCTGGAAGAAATTTTTGAAATAGCTGCGAAGAAAAATAAGGAGGTTGTCACTTATCTTTCAATGGGTTTTGGAAATCCTTATGGAGATCCTTGGAATGTTGAAATAGTAGGCGAGTGGACAGAGAAATTATCTAACATGGGCGTAAAAATCCTGTCGCTTTCAGACACTGTAGGAACTTCCACTCCAGAAGTAATCACCTATCTTTTTTCCAATTTAATTCCGAAATACCCTCAAATCGAATTTGGAGCACATTTGCATACCACCCCAAATAGCTGGTTCGAAAAAATTGATGCTGCTTCTAAAGCAGGTTGTACACGTTTTGATGGTGCCATTCAGGGTTTTGGAGGCTGTCCAATGGCTACAGATAAATTGACGGGAAATATGCCTACAGAAAAGTTGGTTTCGTATTTTACTGCTAACAAAAAAATTACCGGTTTAAACTCACTTAGTTTTGAAAGTGCTTATAATGAAGCATCAAAATTGTTCGGCAAATATCATTAAAAAGTAGTATATTTATTATTTATATATAATAACCTTTGATAAAACAATGTTATTATTGATTATTTAATTGTCTGATTATGAGGATAAACATCTTAAATAAAATCCCTAAAATTTTAATTTTTGCATTCTTGTTCTTTTCATGTTCGAGTGATTTAGATTTTGACCAGATCAATGATATAAAGTTAGAACCTGTTTTTGTTGCCAATCTGGCGCATTTTAATGTTCCCGCTGATCAGTTTGTTGTTACCAGCCAGGCGCAGCAAATTGCATCTGATATTGAAGATTTTGATGCTTTTAGAAAGAAATTCTTTAGGGAGAATCTGGCTAAAGCTGAGATGAATTTTGAAATCGAAAATACCATCAACAGGGCTTTTAGTCTCAATGTTTTACTTTTAAATGATAATGATGAGGTGCTTCAAACGATTACTTTTCCAATTCCGGCTTATTCAGGAACTTCAAATGTTATCAAATATCCTACAGAAGTCTTTGAAAATGATAGGTTAGCACTTTTAAAGCAAACTACAAAAGTGGGTTTTTTAATTCGAATAGCAGCTGGTTCACCCATAGACGAAGATAGTCCCGGTAATTTAAAATTACGATCAAGTGCAACCGTTTATATGGTAATCGAATGAGAAAAATATACTTATTTTTGATTGTCGCTTTTCAGCTTTCATGTTTTTCCCAAAACAGAGAACTGTTGTATAATTTTACTTCGATTCCGCAGTCGTCACTTGTAAATCCCGGAGCCGACGTTTCGTATAAATATTATTTTGGCATTCCGATTTTATCCGGAGTTTCGGCTAATTTAGGATCTAACAGTTTTTCAGCCTATGATCTGTTTGCAGACAATGGCGTCGATTTTAATGATAAGGTTCGCAATATTATCAACAAATCTTCTGCAAAAGATAAAGCTCAGGTAAACCAGCAACTCGAAGTGTTTTCAGGAGGATTTAGAATTGGAGGCGAAGACAGCCAATCATACATTTCATTTGGAGTGTATCAGGAATTTGATTTTTTGATGTATGTTCCTAAAGATCCCGGGATATTGGCATTGGAAGGAAACCAGAATTATATTGGAAAATCATTCAATTTGGCTGATATCAATGTCAGAGCCGAAGTCCTTTCTGTGTTTCATGTAGGATTTCATAAAAAATTAAACGAAAAAGTTGTACTAGGCGGACGTGCCAAAATTTATTCGAGTGGTGCTAATGCAACATCAACAAGAAATTCCGGTTTTATTTACACAGCTCAAAACCCAGGAACACCTAATATTTACACCCAAGTTATATCATCTAATTTAGAATTAAAAACCTCAGGCCTCGCTCCTTTTACAAAAGACGAATACGATGGAAATATCGCGAGTGACATTGCCCACAACACTTTTTTTAATGGAAGTTTGGGACTTGGGCTCGATGCCGGTATAACTTATTATTTTAAAGAAAACCTTCAGTTCACTGCGAGTATTATAGATCTTGGATTTATAAAACAGTCTAAAGATATTGAAACGATAACCTATAAAGGGGAATACAGATACAGTGGTGTAAATCCTGGTTTTGATGGTTTAGACCAGCCTGATGATGTTTTTGATGAATTTGACAAGGCGATTCCACGAGATACGCTATATAATAAATACACAACCTGGCGTCCAACTAAATTATATTCCTCTATCCAATATTCGTTTGGTGATTCCCGTTCTAACGCCGACTGCAATTGCGGAGCGCCCAGCAGCCATCAAAGATACATTAACTCGGTTGGTGGTCAGCTGTTTGCCATGACAATGCCCAATGAGCCTTTTGTTGCCATTACAGCGTTTTATAAACGAAGTATCTTCGAAAATTTAGATTTTAAAGCCACTTATACGTACGATTCCTATTCCAGTAAAAATTTTGGTTTGGGACTTTCAGGAACGATCGGGAAATTCAATCTATATTTACTCGCTAATAATGTTTTGGAGTATAAGGATGTCTCGAAAGCTAATAGTCTTGCCTTTCAATTCGGAATCAACTTCATTTTCCCCGCGTCAGAAGATTAGTGTCCCTGCTTCACAATAAGTAATATAAGTTCATATTAATTGATTTGTGCCGATCTAGGAAACTAAGATCATTTAAAATAAAAGCACTAATTCGTTATATGATTTAAAAAGACAGCAATTATAATTTAGACAAAAACTTATATCACTTCTAAGTACTTATATGGTTCAAAAAAACAGCATCTAATTTGAATTTGGGATTTCTTTTTTGGAATTTAATTTGTAAGAACATTCTCTATTAGAGAAAATTAAGAAAAAGTTAGTATTCAAGTTTCCAATTTATTCACTATATTTGCACGCAATTCAACTAGAAATTGCAACATGATAGCACACAACTCCAAGATCATCGGCGAAGGTTTAACTTACGATGATGTATTATTAGTACCTAACTACTCTAATGTGCTTCCTCGCGAAGTGAGTATCAAATCAAAATTTTCAAGAAATATAACACTAAACGTTCCTATAGTATCAGCTGCTATGGATACCGTTACGGAGAGTGCAATGGCAATCGCTATGGCGCAGGAAGGCGGAATTGGTGTTTTACATAAAAACATGACCATCGAGCAACAAGCTGCGAAGGTTAGAAAAGTAAAACGTGCAGAATCAGGAATGATTATCGATCCGGTAACATTACCAATGACTTCAACAATTGCAGATGCAAAAAATGCAATGAAAGAATTTGGAATTGGCGGTATTCCAATCGTTGACGAAAACAGAATCCTAAAAGGTATAGTTACGAATCGTGACTTACGTTTCGAGAAAAACGGTGCAAGACCGATTGCTGAGGTAATGACAAGTACAAATTTAGTTACTGTTGCCGAAGGAACTTCATTAGAACAGGCAGAAGTAGTTTTACAAGGCCATAAAATCGAAAAACTTCCAGTTGTAAATGCTAACAATGAATTGGTTGGTCTAATTACTTTCAGAGATATCACAAAATTGACTCAAAAACCTATTGCAAACAAAGACGTTTACGGACGTTTAAGAGTTGCTGCAGCTATTGGAGTTACAGGTGATGCTGTTGAAAGAGCTGCTGCACTAGTTGCTGCTGGTGTTGATGCTATTATTATCGATACTGCTCACGGTCATACTGAAGGTGTTGTCAATACATTAAAAGAAGTAAAATCAAAATTCCCGGAAATAGATGTAATTGTTGGAAACATTGCAACTCCTGAAGCAGCTAAATATTTAGTAGCCAATGGTGCTGACGGTGTTAAAGTTGGAATCGGACCTGGTTCTATCTGTACAACCCGTATTGTTGCCGGTGTAGGTTTTCCTCAATTTTCAGCAGTTTTAGAAGTTGCTGCTGCTATCAAAGGAACTGGAGTTCCTGTTATTGCTGATGGTGGAATTCGTTATACAGGAGATATTCCTAAAGCAATCGCTGCCGGTGCTGACTGTGTAATGTTAGGTTCATTATTAGCAGGAACAAAAGAATCTCCGGGTGAAACTATCATTTTTGAAGGAAGAAAATTCAAATCATATCGTGGAATGGGTTCTGTTGAAGCAATGCAAACAGGTTCAAAAGACCGTTATTTCCAGGATGTAGAAGATGACGTTAAAAAATTAGTTCCGGAAGGAATTGTTGGTCGCGTTCCTTACAAAGGAGAATTAAACGAAAGTATGCTGCAATTCATTGGTGGTCTTCGTGCCGGAATGGGATACTGTGGCTCAAAAGATATTCCAACTTTACAAGAAAGTGGACGTTTTGTTAGAATCACCTCAAGCGGAATCACTGAAAGTCACCCACACAACGTAACGATTACAAAAGAGGCTCCAAATTATTCTAGATAATTTTTAGTTTTCGATATAAAACAAAAGGCATAAGAGTTTGAATCTTATGCCTTTTTTATTTATTAATCTTCTCTAAAACGGAGATCACTTCGCTTCAATTCTTCAATAAGTTTAGGAATTGAACTTGGTCCAATTCCATGTAGTGCTTTAATTTCTTTAATGGAATATTGAGATAAGTCTAAAGCAGTTTTAATTTCTTTATTTTCTAACGCTCGTCTTGCCGGGGCTGACAATAAAGATAAAAGTCCCGATTGCGGTTTGCGTTCCTGCTTGCAAATTGGGCAAGTAGGGCAGTCGCTTGTTTTAAAATAATTATGCCCATTTTTACAAGTTCTGTTATTTGTAGTTGTTGACGCCATTTTAATATTTTAAACTAAATTATAAAATTATTGTTTTTTTTAGAACATTATCTAAATTTAGCCACAAGGTTTTTGAAATTAAACTTATAGAAATACAATAAAAAAATCAGCTAAAACAATTGCTTTAGCTGATTTCGGAAATGATATATTGATGTATAATTAAGATTATGATGTTGGTGTTGGATCTCCTTCCCTAAGTTTTTGATTTTCCAGGATCTTTTGTAAAAAAGGCTGGACCTGAGTTTCAATTTCAGACTCTGAAATGTTTAATGCTTTTGGATTGTTTACCAATTCTAGCCATGGTTTTGGACCATCAAAATTATAACTTCCAAAAACGATGACCGGAGTTCCTTTTACTTTTACATTTTCACTGTCTTTCAAAATCCATTCGTCTGCCCATTTATAAAGATATTTGGCATCTTTTTCTAATAAACGCAGACAAGAATGCGATGCAGGGTATCCAGGTAATTCATATTGGTGAAAACCAACTCCCAGTTTATTTTCGATATTAAAATTCCATTTTAGATCCCATTCGTCGTTAAAGGTACTCGTGGTTTTTTCAGCTTTCCAATTGGTGAAGAATAATCCTGTTGGAGTTTGATCTTTTTTTCTTCCCATATTGGTTGGTCCTGTGTAAACTAGATCGCCATTTTCATAAGCAGCAAAAGTTTGAGTAGGATAGGAGAAAATTAAAACTTTAGAAACATCTTCTAAAGCATCAACATGCAGTGGAAATGGAAGATAGTAAACCAAATCACCGCTTAAATCAGTTGGAATTACAACTGAATCCATTTTGGCGATATTTGCTCTATCAGTTCTGTTTATAGCGTATGCAATGTAAAGTTTGGTCGAATCACCTTTTATAGAATCTAGCCATTGCTTTGTTTTCTCAAATTTAAAAGCAATTGATGATTCTGGCTTTTTGTATTCAATAGTTTTGTGAACTTTTGCTTCAGTTCGTCTTATAGTCTTCTTTTGTTCGCAAGAACCTAACAAGACTAAAACAAGTAAAAACAAAACATTTGATGTGTAATATAACTTTTTCATAAAACTGGTTTTTTATATGATGTAAAGTTATTTTAATAGAAGTTCAAATGAATTACACAATTTGCTGAATAGTTTATTTGATTATCATTTTATCAAATTGTTTATCTATTGCAATTTAAAATAAGTTTTTGTAAGTGTTCCACAAATAATTTCTGTTCTTCCTGTTTCAGTTTTTTCTCCAGTATTTGTTAAGTTTAAATACCCTGTCTTTTTATCTATATAATAATGCCAGATTTCATTATTAGAATAAACTAAAACTGCGTATGAAGAACCCATTGAAAATTCGTCAAAAGGAAGTATTTTTTCAGTTTTTATTAATTTCCAACTTTTTGCATTTCTTAACAAGTCAAAAAACTGAATCTCATTTGTGTTAATTTTTATCATCTGACCAACAACACTGTCTTCTCTCATAACCCAAGAAGGAACATCATCAATCATTTTCCAATTTCCAACTAATTCAGTAATTAAGTTTTTTTGGAGAATAATTTTTAATGAATCTGCTTTTTTAATAGAAAGATTTCCAATTAATGTTTTTGAATTAAGTGTATTCACATAATAAAAAGCATCCATAGCGGTTTCCAAATGAGCATTTTTTAGATATCCATTTGCAATATTAAATTCTTTTGTTTGTAAATCTGCGTTATCATTATTACTTTGAGAAAACCCTGTTAGGGATAATAAGAATGCAACAGCGAAAATTTTTATTCTAATTAATTGCACAGCTATTTTTATTTTAAAGATATTTAAAATATTACTAAATCAACCCCTTTATCTTAGTATGCTGCAATAAAATAATAGTTTTCGCATCTACAATTTCGCCAGATTCAATCATAGCATACGCTTCTTCAAAAGTATACTCTAAAACTTCAATATTTTCTTGTTCAGAGTCTAGTCCACCGCCTTCGCTTACTTTCATGCTTTCATCGTATTCGCCTGTAAACAAATATAAAATCTCGGTTACGGCTCCTGGAGACATATAGGTTTGGGTAACTTTCTCTACTTTTTTAATGCGATAGCCAGTTTCTTCCTCAGTTTCACGAATGATACATTCTTCAGGATTATCTTCGTCTAAAAGTCCCGCACAAACCTCGATCATCATTCCGGTTTTATTTCCGTTAAGGAAAGTGGGTAAACGGAATTGTCTTGTCAGGATAACCGTTTTTTTAGTTGAGTTGTATAACAAAATTCCAGCTCCATTTCCACGATCGTAAATTTCGCGAACGTGAGTCTGAATTTTTTCATTTTCTTTTTGATAACTAAAGGTAACCTTATTCAGGATATACCAATTGTCTGATAATAATTTGGTTTCTGTAACTTTAATTTCCGGGTTTTTCATGGCGTAAATATTTGTATAAAAAAACGCCCTGATTGTCAGAGCGTTTAGTGATTGTTATTTTGTTATTGTTTGCTTTCTGTCTGGTCCAACCGATACAATTTTGATTGGCACTCCAACTTCTGCTTCAATAAATTCAATATATTCTTTTAGCTCAATTGGCAATTGCTCATAAGTAGTTAAACCTGTTAAGTCTGCTTGCCATCCTTTAAATTCTTTGTAAACAGGAGTTACATTCTCTGGCTCAATGTTATAAGGAAAGTGAGAAATAATTTGCCCTTTGTAGTTGTATTCAGTACAAACTTTTAAAGTTTCGAATCCTGAAAGAACGTCGCCTTTCATCATCATTAACTGAGTTACTCCGTTTACCTGAACAGCATATTTTAAAGCTACTAAGTCTAACCATCCACAACGTCTTTGTCTTCCTGTTACAGATCCAAATTCGTTTCCAACTCTTGCCATTGTAGCACCAACTTCGTCAAAAAGTTCAGTTGGGAAAGGTCCGCTACCAACACGAGTAACGTAAGCTTTAAAAATTCCGTAAACTTCTTTGATTTTGTTAGGAGCAATTCCTAAACCAGTACAAGCTCCGGCAGCAGTAGTATTTGATGAGGTAACAAAAGGATAAGTTCCGAAATCAACATCTAATAAAGAACCTTGCGCTCCTTCGCATAGAATAGACTTACCTGCTTTTTGAGCCTGGTACATATATTCTTCACTGTCAATAAAATCTAATTTCTTTAATTCTTCAATAGCTTCAAAAAACTCTTTTTCAAGTTCAGCTAAATTATATTGGATAGCAACATCATAAAAAGCAATCATAGCTTCATGTTTGTCTGCTAATGCTCTGTATCTTTCTTTGAAATCTTCTAATTCAACATCTCCAACACGTAATCCGTTTCTACCGGTTTTGTCCATGTATGTTGGACCAATTCCTTTAAGTGTAGAACCAATTTTGGCTTTTCCTTTTGATGCCTCAGAAGCTGCATCTAATAAACGGTGTGTTGGTAAAATTAAATGCGCTTTTCTTGAAATGATCAATTTGCTTTTGATATCAAGGTTAAATTTCTCTAAACCTTCAATTTCTTTTTGAAAAACTACCGGGTCAATTACAACACCATTTCCGATGATATTAATAGAATTTTTATGAAAAATCCCTGAAGGAATGGTTCTAAGTACGTGTTTAATTCCGTCAAATTCTAATGTATGTCCTGCGTTTGGTCCTCCTTGAAAACGTGCAATAATATCATAATTTGAGGTAAGAACGTCAACAATTTTTCCTTTACCTTCATCTCCCCATTGTAATCCTAGTAATAAATCTACGGTC
>Ga0247813_10000486_pt1 | contig 36918 bp, 32 predicted proteins | sample UWRJL169409C1_FD_180719 | JGI IMG/M metagenome (GOLD analysis project Ga0247813, IMG submission 180719) | Plant litter microbial communities from Arlington Agricultural Research Station in Wisconsin, United States - UWRJ-L169-409C-1 | ecosystem: Environmental > Terrestrial > Plant litter >... | reverse complement strand
ATTTACAGATCCGCCCGCAAGGTCAGAACTGATATAACGTACGGCAACACCAAGACCGGATTTAGCACCCAGTTTCCTTGAGTAACCCAGATCAACTGCATATTCGCGTGGACGGAAAGTATTCAATTCTGTACCCTGATCGTTTGTGAAAGTGATATTACCAAGACTGAAATACCTGAAACCAAGAGACAAAGCCTGGTTATCATCTAATTTATAGTAACCAGCACCTGTAGCAAGATATACATCTTTCAGGTCAAGATCATTCAACCATGGAGTATAAGTAACACCAGCACCGAATTTCTGAGATGAGAATGGAGTTTTAGCAAGGTTCCAGAAACCAGAATAAGCATCTGGTGATGTTGCTATACCTACATCACCCATACCGCCTGCACGTGCATCTGGTGATATTCTTAAAAAAGGAACTGCGGTCGTTACCACGCTTGGGTTTCTTACACCTGTTCCGCTCTGTGCTTCAGCCACAGTTGCGGTGCCTGCTAATAATAACATTAAGGCAGTTAGTTTCAATGTTGCTTTTTTCATGCGTTTTGTTTGTCTTGGTTAGGTAGACTTACCTCTATAAGCGTTTATTTAATTGTTTTTGCTGTATTTGTAAAAATAGTAGATTTCTCTTAATTACGACAATAAAATTATAAAATCTTGTTAAAAATCACCTCCTATTATTCCTCAAATATAGTCGAATTTGCAATTGACGGCAAAATTTCTTAAAATCTTTGTAAATCGGGTCGGTTTTTAGAGAAACGATATTACGCAAAAAATATTATTTTAAAATTATTTTTCTTCCAATAATTTATCTATCAGCATAATACCAATTTTCCGGAAATTCCGTTTTTATGATAAATATTTGAAATTGGGGATAATGAAAAAGCGAAATCAATCAAAAACATTTATATTCGCAGCTAGTTATTCCCCAAACAATAATAAAGAAAACCTTTCGTTAAAAGAATTGGAAAAACGAATGCACATGCAAAAATTCATTTCAGGTAAAAGTCTGATGCTGGTAGCCATCGCTGCCCTTTCATTAAGCGCTTGTAAAAACGGTGGCTTATTTGGTAAGAAAAAAGGAAAGTCTGATGTAACAGGCTGGAACTACGATGACAAGAACATGGGTAATTTCCATGTGGCTAAAGTAAAATATCCTAAAGCAGGCCCCGGCCTTGTATTCGTACAGGGTGGTTCATTTGTGATGGGTGCTAAGGATGAAGATGTGATGGGAGACTGGAACAACGTTCCGCGTCGTGTTACCGTTCCTTCGTTTTTTATCGATGAAACTGAAGTTGCCAACGTTCACTACCGTGAATATCTCTACTGGCTGGAAAATACCTTCAGTAACGATACCAATATCATCAACAAAGCACTTCCTGATACCCTTGTATGGAGGGAAGAACTGGCTTACAACGAACCTTACGTAGAATACTACTTCCGGTACCCATCTTACAACTACTATCCGGTAGTTGGGGTAACCTGGCAGCAGGCATATGATTTCTGTATCTGGAGGACTGATCGTGTGAACGAGCTGAACCTCATGAAAAAAGGGTACCTGAAAAAAGATGCGGCTAAAAGGGAAATGAAAGGTGCTGGTGGTGAAGGTTCCTTCAACACTGAGACTTACCTGATGAATCCTGAAATGATCCAGGCAAGGAACAAACCTAAAAAATCTGATCTGAAAGATGTGAATGGTAAGCCACGTGCTACTATCCGCATGGAAGATGGTATCCTGAACATGGGCTATCGCCTGCCAACAGAAGCTGAGTGGGAATATGCCGCTTATGGTTTGTTGGATCAGAACCCGAATCCCCGTAAAAAAGAAAACAAGTCTGGTGAAGAAAACCGCTCTAACCAGCAGATATATTCATGGAGCAAAAACCCCAATGGACTCAGGGATAACCGCAGGGGTTCATGGCAGGGTAAATTCCTGGCTAACTTCAAACGTGGTAATGGTGATAACATGGGTATCGCCGGAGGTCTGAATGACCGTGCTGCAATTCCAGGTAACGTAAAGACTTTCTATCCGAATGCATTTGGTCTGTACAATATGAGTGGTAACGTCAGTGAGTGGGTTGGTGACGTTTACAGGCCGATGACTTCTGTAGATGCACAGGATTTCAACTACTTCCGTGGTAACAAATTCCAGAAATACTACAAAAACAGCTCTGGCGAATACGAAAGGGATAGCCTTGGCCGTCTGAAGAAAACAGATATTTCTGATGAAGAAGTTAAGAACCGTGCAAACTATCAGCATAACAACGTGATCAACTACCTTGATGGTGATTCTTCAAGTGGTGTATTCTACGGTTATGGCGTCACCTCCCTGATCAACGATTCTTCAAGGGTGATCAAAGGTGGTAGCTGGAATGACAGGGCTTACTGGTTGTCTCCGGGTGCACGCCGCTTCATGCAGCAGAACACAGGTGCAAGCACTGTAGGTTTCCGTTGCGCACAAACTTACCTTGGCCCGCCTGAAGGACCAGGATTTAAAGAAGGTAACAACTTCGCTAAGAGAAAACAAAAAGGTAAAAAAAGATAAAATGAAAGCCCCGAGAAATTCGGGGCTTTTTTATGGGTAGACTACTCACTGGTTGACTACCCACCGGTTGACTACTCACCGGTTGACTACCCACCGGAAGACCACCGCCACTATCCTTCCGGGAAGAAGGTTTTTTTGTTCCCCTTTTCTTCTGATCTTCCCGTCAAAAAAATTACTTTTGAAATATGCAAATTGAAGACCTCTATAAAATATATCTCGAACATCCCGGCATACAAACAGATACAAGAAAAATAAAACCCGGCGACATTTTTTTTGCCCTGAAAGGCCCGAATTTCAATGGCAACGATTACCTGCAAAAAGCCCTTGAACTCGGCGCAGCTTATGCGGTAGGCGATGAGATCCAAACTGAAACCAACGAACGGATATTGATCTTCCACGATTCACTGGAAACATTGCAACAACTGGCAAAATACCACCGGCTGCAATTCGACATACCATTCATCGCCATCACAGGCAGCAACGGAAAGACCACCACAAAGGAACTGGTGCACGAAGTTTTGTCTGCAAAATATAAATGTTATACCACCGAAGGAAACCTCAACAACCACATCGGCATTCCATTGACCATACTGAAAATTAAAGCCGATGCAGAAATAGCGGTAATCGAAATGGGCGCCAATCACCAGAAGGAAATTGAAAGTTATTGTAAGTATGCCCTGCCCACGCATGGCAATATCACCAATATCGGCAAGGCACATTTGGAAGGTTTTGGCGGCGAAGAAGGCGTAAAAAAAGGCAAAGGTGAACTGCTGGTATATCTCCGCGAAAATGGCGGCACCGCTTTTATCAATAATGATTACCCGCCAATGCGGGAATTATCGGCAGGGATCCAACATATCATTACTTATGGAACATCTGATGCAGACTATATTGGTGAAATAAAGGAAGACAGCGAATTACTGGAAGTATCCATAACAAAAGGTGCCGATCTTCCCTCCATAAAAACCCAATTGGTAGGTGGTTACAATTTACCCAATGTGCTGACTGCTGTTTGTATCGGTAAAAGCTTTGGGGTAAGCGATGATGCCATTAAAGCTGCATTGGAGCAGTACACACCTTCCAACAGCCGTTCACAGCTGATACAAAAAGGAACCAATAAGATCATCCTTGATGCTTATAATGCAAACCCTACCAGCATGAAAGCTGCTATCGAAAATTTTGCGAAAATGGAAGGCGGTAATAAAGTGCTGGTATTGGGAGGAATGATGGAACTGGGGGATGCAAGCGAAAAAGAACATGCGCAGATCGTGCAAACAATCGCTAAATACGATTGGACAAAAGTTGTGCTTGCAGGCAAAGATTACCAACAACTTCCGGATGGTTATCTTCATTTCAATTCATCTGCAGAAGCTGCAGAATGGTACCGGGCCCAACAATTTGACCATGCCCAGATCCTGGTGAAAGGCAGCAGGAGCATGCAGATGGAAAAAATATTGGAATGATTTTCCTTTGCAGCGCAGAAAAACGCTACATTTGCAACCCGCAATAACAAAAGGAGACGTGTCCGAGTGGTTGAAGGAGCACGCCTGGAAAGTGTGTATATGGGAAACTGTATCGCGAGTTCGAATCTCGCCGTCTCCGCAAGAAGGTTCAAGGTTGAAAGTTCAACGTTGAACCTTTTTTAGTTTTGGAATCTACTCAGCCAGCTATCGCTGGAAACTTTCAACCTTCAACTTTCAACCTTCAACCTTGCGCTTCTGCCTTCAGTTTCCTGTCGAGCACGAATGTGCCGAATGGCAGCAACGATGCGATAAAAGCCAGCACGACTTTTCCAAAACTCCATTTATATTTTATCCATACCAGCAGCAATAATACCATGAAAGCTACAAACAACACGCCATGCGCCCAGCCTACATATTGCACCGCATGCGGAAAATTGCCCCAGTATTTCAGCGGCATCGCAATCAGCAATAATATTAAATAAGAAACCCCTTCGGCAACAGCCACAGTGAGGAAGTTTTTCAGTAATGTATTTCTCATAATGTGAATAGTGAATTATCAATAGTGAAATCTTGGAAGGTTACACAAAAGCTATAGGCTTATGTAAATCGAAACGCTACCACTTTTCTTTGATAACCCGTGTAATCCGTTTCCAGTTCTTGTAATCAAAGAAACAATTTTTCTGCATTTTTTGTTGTAACTGCGATCACCTGTTCTTCCGAAATCCCTTTCGCTTCCGCAATTTTCTTTACTACAAACTCAAGATAAGAAGGCTCATTCCTTTTCCCTCTTTTTGGCACCGGTGCCAGGTAAGGCGCATCTGTTTCCAACACCAGATGTTGCAGGTCCACTTCTTTCAATACCGCTGCCAATCCTGAATTTTTATAGGTCAGTACTCCACCGATACCCAATAAAAAACCTGTATCGATGATCTGCTTTGCCTGATCAGGTGTACCGCCGAAACAATGGAAGATCCCTTTCAATGAAGTGCCTTTGTATTTTTTGATCACATCAATCGTTTCCTGCATCGCATCGCGGGTGTGTAAGACCAAAGGAAGATCGTATTGAAGAGTGAGTTTGATCTGATGTTCCAGCGCAAGATATTGCTGCTCTACAAAAGTTTTATCCCAGTAAAAATCCAGGCCGGTTTCGCCGATGGCGGAAAATTTTCTTTGTTTCAACCAGTTTTCGATGATCTCCAATTCTTTTTCATACCCTTCATTAACTGAGCATGGATGCAAACCGATCATGGCAAAACATTTCCCCTCATACTTATCTTCCAGCGAGATCATCGCCTCATGTGTGCTGCTGTCGATCGCGGGAAGATAAAATTTTCTAACCCCTGCCACCTCTGCCCTCTGTATCATTTCAGCCCTGTCATCATCAAATTCGGACGAATATAGATGGCAATGTGTATCTATCATAACCACAAATTTATCAAAAGTTTTCCACGTTGCTCGATGTCGAAACATTAAAATATGTGGGAAATGGCTTTTTTGAAGAAAAAAATTTTGCTTGTATTATGCCATGTTGTAACTTGGCATCAGTTTTCATAGGGTACGGATTAAAAACGGGCCAGGGTTTCTACCCAGGCCCACTTTTTTTATACCTGATCAGCCGTTGATCTTTTCAAAAGAAAATCCTTTTTCCGAAAAATAATTCAACACTCTCGGCAACGCATATTTCAATTTTCCCGCCGCTTTTTCACTGTCATGAAATACTATAATTGATCCTTCTTTTGCATGCAGCACCACATTTTGCAGGCATCTTTCTTCATCAATCGATGTATCAAAATCTCCGCTCAATACAGTCCACATAACGGTCTTCAGCTCAAACCTTCCAGCCTTCAATTGTTTCTGTTGAAAAGAGGAAACCCTTCCATAAGGTGGCCTGAAAAGTTTACTATCAATATATTTTTTTGCTTCCGCGATATTGTCAAGATAAACTGCATCCTTCGTTTTCCAGCCGTTCAGGTGGTTATAAGTATGATTGCCCACAGCATGCCCTTCCTCCAATATCCGGGTGTAAATTTCCGGGTGAGCTACTACATTTTTTCCGATGCAGAAAAAAGTGGCCTTTGCTCCGATCTTTTTTAATTCATCCAGCACAAATGGCGTCACAACCGGATGAGGCCCATCATCAAAAGTGAGGAACAATTGCTTTTCAGCGGTATCTATTTCCCATACCCTTTCGCTGTAAAATTTTTTCAACCAGCCGGGCGTTTTGACAAAATAAAACATGGGGCAAATTAGAATTAATAATTAATAATGTATAATTAATAATTGTTTGCCGTCAGGCTTAAGTCACCGCGAATAAAAAATGCAGTTTATAAATCAATTGCCCCGGACTTAAGTCCGGGGCAATTGATTTATAAACTGCATTGTCTGATTTTTAATCCTTAATAAGGAAGTATATACGTCCTCACTATCCCATTCGCTCCCGTCCATACGATCTTGAAATAATAATTACCAGTCGGACAAGAAACCGGGTTGCCGGCAGAATCGAGGCCAAAAGTAACTACCGTGGTCGCCAGCAATCGCTGATGGGTTACCTGCCCGCTTACCAGCCTGAAGTTGCAATCCTGGCGGATCACCATCGGAGCAGTGATGGAAGTAACAAACTCATTGCCAAAACGGTTTGTTCCCCATTCGGAAATACCGGTGATATTTCCATCTGTATGCGTTCCGTTCGTAGTGATCACTACACCATTATTATAAGTAAACACACGTTCTTTGGCAACCTGCCATACACGCTGCGAGCCATTGTCGAACGTGATGCTCATGCCGGTACTTGAAATAGAATGTTTGATGATACCTAATGTTGCCAGGTCACGCAGACGGCCACCAGACACGTTTGTGATAGTAGTGATCCCATTGATCGTGATACTTTTTCCGTCCAGTATGCGGGTGATCTTAAGTTGCTGTACATCTACTGTAAGAACAGCTCCTGCATCTTTCCACTTTGAAGCCAGCGGCATAGATAGTACCACAACACCGGTACGTGTACGGGTTCCGCTGCAATTTTGTCCATTGTAAGTGATGGTGATCCTGCGTTTTCCATTGGCAGAATCCAGCACTGCCGTGGCATCACAGATAGTACCCATCGTGCTTTCTACAATGCCATCGAATGCTACGAAGTTGTCGATGGAGGTATTGGCATCATTTGCTACGGCATCAATTTCCTGTGAAAAACGGGATTGATCATCTGAATGTTGCGCCAGGTCAGTGTTATCGGCTACCGGGTTTGCATCATCTTTTTTACAGCTGGTAAAAAGTACCGCCACTGCCAGCAGGCAGCTCAAAAAGAATGGGATTGCCTTTTTCATAAATTTAGTTTAAAAGTTAGTTAAATATTTCGGCCTGCTCATAGAGTACATTTGTCCTGGAAGGTTTAACGACCCTGCTAATTTATTTTTATCGGATGTTCAAAAGGTTCAAGAGGTTCAATGTTTGCGGAGTAATCAACTTTTGCAACCTCTTGAACTTTGAACCTTTTGAACTTTTCAACCTTTTAAACCTTGCAAACTTTCTATCTTTGCCGCATGAGTAAAAAAGTAAGGGTTCGTTTTGCCCCAAGTCCTACAGGCGGCCTGCATTTAGGCGGTGTACGCACTGTTTTATACAATTACCTGTTTGCGAAAAAACACGGTGGAGATTTTATTGTAAGGATTGAAGATACCGATCAGACAAGGTTTGTGCCCGGTGCTGAAGAATATATTTTCAAATGCCTGGAATGGTGCGGCTTGCAACCCGACGAAAGCGTTCTGCATGACGGCGAGTATGCCCCTTATCGCCAGAGTGAAAGAAAAGAGATGTACAGGCAATATGCGGAACAGCTGGTAAAAGACGGCCATGCATATTATGCATTCGACACTCCGGAAGAGATTGAAGAAATGCGGGAATCGCTGAAAGCCACAGGCAGCAACAGCCTGCAATATGATCATAATATCAGGCACAAGATGAATAATTCCGTGCGCCTGTTGCCGGAAGAAACACAAAAATTATTAGATGCAGGAACACCACATGTGATCCGCATCAAAATAGAACCCAATGAGAATGTGAGTTTCACCGATATGATCCGCGGCGAAATAACATTTGACACCAATACGGTGGATGATAAGGTTTTGCTCAAAGCCGATGGGATGCCTACCTATCATCTTGCGGTGGTAGTGGACGATCACCTGATGAAAATATCGCATGCATTTCGTGGGGAAGAATGGTTGCCAAGTGCTCCCGTGCATATTCTTTTATGGAAATATCTTTTTGGGGTAAATGAAATGCCGCAGTGGGCACATCTTCCGCTTATATTGAAACCTGATGGCAATGGTAAACTCAGTAAACGGGATGGCGATCGCCTCGGCTTTCCGGTATATGCGATGGATTGGACCGACCCGAAAACCGGCGACCTTACCAAAGGCTTCAAAGAGATAGGTTTTCTCCCGGAAGCTTTCAATAATCTTTTGGCGGTTCTGGGCTGGAACGATGGAACCGAGCAGGAAATTTTTTCCCTGGAAGAACTCATCGAAAAGTTCTCGATGGACCGGGTACACAAAGGCGGTGCAAAATTCGATTTTGAAAAAGCGAAATGGTATAATCATGAATGGATCAAAAAATTACCTGCATCGAATTATGCAGATAGGGTAAAAAATATTTTTGCAGATAATGGAATTGAGGTCAGCGATGAAACCTTTTTCCTTTCTGTTGTAAACCTGGTAAAAGATCGTTGTACCCTGCTTCCGGATTTTGTGCAGCAGGCAGGATATTTTTTCTCTGCTCCGCAAACATTGGATACAGAAGCGGTAAAGCCAAAATGGAATGATGCGAAAAATGATTTCTTTACGGAATATATTCAACAGCTGACAGCATTGCCAACATGGGATATGGCATCTATTGAAACATCCTTCAAGGATCTTGCAACTGCAAAAAATATCAAACCTGGAGAATTGCAATTACCAATGCGTATCATGCTGGTAGGGGGGAAATTTGGTCCCGCCGTTTTCACTATTGCGGAAATGATAGGAAAAGACGAGACGATTGCAAGAATAAAAAATGCTTTGTCTATATTTGAATGAGTTTAGAGTTTAGGGTTTAGAGTTTAGTAGAAAGGAAATTCTTTTAAACTCTAAACCCTAAACTCTAAACCCTAAACTTATTTCGATGAACAGACCCATACGAATACTGGTTGCAAAAGTAGGGCTTGATGGCCACGATCGCGGCGCTAAAGTAATTGCCACTGCTTTGCGTGATGCAGGCATGGAAGTGATCTACACCGGCCTCAGGCAAACACCTGAAATGGTGGTGAATGCTGCTTTGCAGGAAGATGTGGATGCAATCGGCGTGAGTATCCTCAGCGGTGCCCACATGACCGTGTTCCCGAAGATCATGCAGTTATTGAAAGAAAAAAATATGAATGATGTATTGCTCACCGGTGGCGGCATTATTCCCGAAGACGATATCAAGACATTAAATGAAATGGGCGCAGGTAAATTATTTGTCCCGGGTACAACCACCGCTGAAATTTCTGAATACATCAAAAACTGGGTAAAAGAAAACCGCAATTTTTAAATATCCGGCAGCATGATACGTTTGCGTTTGCTGTAAATCCTTAGCGCCACGACAAAGACCACACAGATAGCAAGATTGATATCAGAAGGAAGATTGAATCCTTTCAAGATCAGGTAAACCACTCCGCCTGCGGCGCAAACAGTAGCATATAATTCTCCACGCTTGAAAAGATTGGGAACGGCATTGCAAAATATATCGGCGATCAATCCGCCAAAAGTAGCGGTGATAACTCCCATTACCAATGCATACGGATCGTTGAGCTGATTCCGCAGGCTTACTTCAATACCCGCAGCAGTAAACAATCCCAGGCCAATGGCATCGGTAAAAAATATCGTGCGGTGAAATTTGTTTACGTTTGTTTTGAGCAGGAAAGTGATCGCAGTACCGGCAAAGACCAGCAGCAAAGCGCCATTGTTGTTCACCCAATTCACCGGCCTTATTCCTATCAGGAGATCACGGAGTGTTCCTCCGCCATATGCAGTGGCAAAAGCCACCACCAGGCCGCCAAAAATATCCATATTGTACGCACGTGCTTTCAATGCGCCGGTGATAGCGAAAATGAATATACCCAGGTATGTGATGATATTTAATGCGCTCATATGCTTAAAAATACAAATTACGAATTACCTCCCACTAATAATCGAATGATTACAAGAAAGCTTAAATTGCGTCTGGAATACACATTCGTAATTCGTAATTCGTAATTCGTAATTCGTAATTTTAATTTTAATTCTTAATTATAATGTACCACACTCTCCTATTCGATATCCGGGATTCCATCTGCACGATTACCATCAATAGGCCCGACAAGATGAATGCCCTTAACAAAGATGTATTTACCGAACTTGACCAGGCCATGGATGAAGTGTATCGCAACGATGAGATCAGGTCGGTGATCATCACAGGCGCAGGAGCAAAAGCTTTTGTGGCCGGGGCTGATATCACTGAGTTTGCAGCATTAAATAAAGAACAGGCAATGGCACTTGCCAAACGTGGGCAAGATGTTTTTTTTAAAATTGAAAATTCTCATAAGCCTGTAGTTGCCGCTGTCAACGGATTCGCACTCGGTGGTGGATGCGAGTTGGCGATGGCCTGCCATTTCAGGTTGTGCAGCGAAAATGCTAAATTCGGACAACCGGAAGTAAACCTCGGATTGATACCGGGTTATGGCGGCACACAAAGGCTTACACAATTAGTAGGAAAAGGAAGGAGCATGGAATTGCAGATGAGTGCAAAGCTGGTGGATGCCCATGAAGCTTTACAGATCGGGTTGGTAAATTATGTAACCTCACCCGAAGGGCTACTCGAAAAAACAATAGAGATATTAAACCTGATCAATGCCAAAGCACCGGTCGCAATAGGCAAAGTGATCGACTGCATCAATACCGCAGTGGTGAGCGACAGCGCTTACACCAATGGCAAAAGCGGCTTTGATAAAGAAATAGAAGCATTTGGAGATTGCTTCGATACAGCTGATATGAAAGAAGGAACCTCTGCATTCCTGGAAAAAAGAAAAGCAGTTTTTACCGGCAAATAACCTTGATAAATGACCAAACGAATCCCTAAAACAGCAACCCCGGAAAATATTTCCGCCCCAATCGTACACATTTTGAATTACCTGCATCCTGTTAACCCCAGGATAATCGAATATTTCAACAAACATATTTATCCGTGCAATTTCCGCAAGGGTAAACTTTTATTGAAGGCAGGAGAAAAATGCGATCATGTGTATTTTATTCTGAAAGGAGCCATACGTGGTTTTGTTAAAGAAGGGGGCAGAGAGATCACCACCTGGATCACCGCCGAGAATGAATTCGTCACTTCCATCACCAGTTATGACCTGGATACCCCCGCAATTGAAAATATGCAGGCACTGGAAGACTGCCAGATGTTGTGTATGAAGTTCGCTGATATGCAGGAACTGTATGAGATAGAGCCTGAATTCAACATACACGGCCGTAAATTATTACAACGATATTACCGTGATGCGGAAGGAAGGGCCTTCATCGTTCGCCTTACAAAAGCAGAATACAAATACAATTATTTTTTAAAGATGCATGGCGGATTGGCCAACAGGGTCCCGTTGAAATACATCGCTTCTTATATTGGCATCACCCTGGAAACCTTGAGCAGGGTTAGAAAAAAGATCTCGCTTGCTAACGGTGCCAGCAAAGAACCGGCTTAGTTAAGCAATTGTTTTTTGAACTGGTTCGGGCTCATGCCGGTTTCTCTTTTGAACAAACGCGAAAAGTACGGAAGGTTGTCAAAACCCAATGCATAGGCCGTATCGGCAATATTATTTTCAGATGAACGGATGAGATTTTTTGCTTCTGAGATCAGGAAAATATGAATCAACTCAATGGCAGTTTTTCCCGTTTCCTGCTTCAGTACATCACTCAGATAGCGGGAAGATAAATTCAATTCTTCCGCCATTCCTTTAACTGTCGGCAACCCTTTTTCATCCAACCCTTTAGCAAAATATGATTCCAGTGAATGATTGAACCTGGAAACTATGCTTCCGGATAAAGTCGTTCGATTGATGAACTGCCGTTTGTAAAAGCGTTGTGAATATTTCAGGATGGAATCAAAATGCGCCAGTATGATGTCCCGGCTGTATTCATCAGGATTATCGCGGTATTCGTTCTCAATTTTATTATACAATTCCCAAATGATCGCTTCCTCTTTTGGCGATAAATGTAATGCTTCATTGATCTCATAATCGAAGAAGCCGTATTTTTTTATTTCACTGTGAAGTGCAAGCCCATTGAGAAAATCTTCGTGGCAAAATATCATAAACCCATCTTCTTCCATTTCCAGATTCTTCATTTCTATCACCTGCCTTGGTTGTACAAAATACATGCTGCCGGAATTGTTATCGTATTTCGTACGTCCATAGAGTATTACACCAGCCTTGAATTTTTTCAAAGCGATCATATAAAAATCACTGGTAAACTCACGGTCGCCGATGGGGCATGCATCTGCAAGTTTACACGAAACTACACTAAACAACGGATGCTCAGGCGTAGGGAATCCATTTTCACGATGAAGATCCAGGAGGGATTTAAAATGTTTCATGGTTAAGGTCTAAATGATTCAAAGTAATTACAAAGATACTGGATACTGGATACTGGATACTGGATACTGGATACTGGATACTGGATACTGGATACTGGATACTGGATATCGCAGCGAAGAACCTAGCGAATATCGTATACGAATTACTAGCATCCAGCATCCAGTATCCAGCATCCAGTCTTATTTTCCATGCGCTGAATCAGACACTTCTTTCCATTGTTCCCACTCTGCCAAACGTCCTTCATACACCTGCTTTACCCAAGGCAACGCGACTTTACCCAGGAACAGGCGCAATGGTGGTTGTTCAGCATCAACCAGTTTAAGTACTGCTTCGCTGGTTGCTTCAGGGATACCAAAAATATCTTCAGTAAGCCCCGCCTGAAAATCAGCTCGCACTTTTTCATACTCCGGCAACTCACGGCTACGCACAGCCGAACCGCCTGCCCAATCGGTTGCAAAACCATTTGGTTCGATCAAAGAAACTTTGATACCAAAGCCTTTAACTTCTGTCGCCAATGTTTCTGTCAATCCTTCCACTGCAAATTTGGAGGCGTTGTAAATTCCAAGCACCGGTAATGTGGTAATACCCAGCACACTTGACACCTGGATGATATGGCCGTTGCCCTGTGCCCGCATCACAGGCAACACCGCTTGAGTAAGCCACAACAAACCAAATACATTTGTTTCGATCTGGTCACGTGCTTCCTGTTCTGAAGTTTCTTCAATAGTTCCGAATAAACCGAAACCGGCATTGTTGATCAGTACATCGATCATTCCAAAATGTGCTTTCGCTTTGTTTACTGCCGCAAATGAATCCGCCCTGTTATTGACATCCAGTTGAAGTGGCAGTATTGAACTTCCATATGTATCAACTAGATCTTTGAGGTCATTTGTGTTTCTTGCTGTCGCGATGACGTTGTCGCCACGTTTCAAAAATGCTTCAGCCCATAGTTTACCAAAACCGCGGGAAGCTCCTGAAATAAAAATTGTCTTTGCCATTGTTATTGTTTTAAATTTTGAAACACAAAGCTATCATGCACAAAAAAGAATCATTTATACAAAAGTGGGCAATACTGATACGGAATTACGAAACCCTGAAAATTGACAGCACTTTGCATAAATGGAAAAAAAAAGCCTGGCCTTCATCAATCATGCTTAAAAAACCATTTCTTCTTTTAAAAAAACATGTTGACAATAGTCAAAAAGACATCTACATAATCTACCGGTACCGCATAGACGAAAATTGCTGAAAGCCTTTATAATCAAGCATTACAGCGACTAAACCCGTTAGTAATCTTATCAAGGATCGTAATCTTCCCGTCTTACTTACATATTACAAACCAATAATTCTTCGTTACTTGCAGACCGGTCAGGATAAAAGGCCTGGTCGCTAATAACTAATTCACTCGGGGGTTTACATATAATAGTATTCATTGTTCATACAACCGTACTATTTATAGGAAGGGCTGCTTTTTCAGGGCAGCTTTTTTTATGGTTATACCTTTCGACATCAGGCATTTTCAATCATCCCTGCGAAACCTCCGCGTTCTCCGGCACTCCGCCGCGGTAGCGAAACTTCCATTCACCGCAGAGAACGAGAGTAAACAGAGGTATCGCAGAGAAATTGTAAGAATTGACGACCCTCTTTCCGCAATACTCCACCTGGTAGTAACAATCTGTTGTCTGCTTCTTTAAAATAAAACGGTTAATTTTAAAGAAAAAAAATGTCAATAGTAGAAAATATTTTTCCGAAACAAACCGATATCCCGGCAGAATGGCAACTTAGCGGTTTCATTGAGCAACGTGAGTATTTAGTGGATGGCGAACTCAGGACCTGGCAAGGCCAGATGAATGAAGTAGTTTCACCGGTTTCGCTTACTACAAATGGGTCCGTAGAAAAAAACATCATCGGAAGCACGCCGATGCTCACACAAAAAGAGTCCCTTGAAGCATTGGATGCTGCCGTAAATGCTTATCAGAAAGGGATGGGAGAATGGCCGACAATGAGTGTGGCTAAAAGGATCGAACACATCGAATTCTTTTTGAAAGAAATGAAAAAACAACGTTCCGAAATCGTGAAGTTATTGATGTGGGAAATCGGAAAGAATCTGCCGGATAGCGAAAAAGAATTCGACCGCACCTGCATATACATTGAAGATACCATCAAAGGATTGAAACATATCGATCATGGCAATTCCACCTTTGAAAATGAAGAAGGCATCATCGCACAGATCAGGCGTGTACCGCTGGGTGTAGCATTGTGCATGGGGCCATATAATTATCCGCTGAACGAAACTTTTTCCACGCTGATCCCTGCGCTGATCATGGGAAATACAGTGGTATTCAAACCTGCAAAGTTTGGGGTATTATTATTGAAACCCTTGCTGAATGTGTTTAAAGATTGTTTTCCAAAAGGCGTCATCAATGTGATCTATGGAAAAGGAAGAGAAACGGTGGGAGCCATCATGGAGACCGGAAAGATCGATGTATTCGCTTTCATCGGCACTAATAAAGGCGCGAGCGAAATAAAAAAACAGCATCCTAAACCTCACAGGTTGCGGGGCGTTCTCGGTCTCGATGCAAAAAACCCTGCCGTCATTTTACCGGATGCAGACATGAACGTTACGTTGGCAGAATGCGTTGCCGGCTCACTCTCTTACAATGGGCAACGCTGCACCGCACTCAAGATCATTTTTGTGCATGAAGATATTGCCGAAGAATTTACAAAGAAATATGTTGAAGCTGCATCCAAACTGAAATGTGGTATGCCTTGGGAAAAAGATGTAAAGATCACTCCCCTGCCCGAGCCCGGGAAAACTACCTACCTGACCGGATTGGTAGATGACGCGAAAAAATTTGGCGCCAGGGTGATCAATGAAAATGGCGGTGAAGTGAATGATACATTCTTTTATCCGGCTGTATTATATCCGGTGAATGCACAGATGCGGGTGTACACAGAAGAACAATTCGGGCCGGTTGTTCCCATCGTTCCTTACAAAGAGTTAGATGAAGTGATCGATTATGTGGTGCAATCAAATTTTGGCCAGCAGATCAGCATCTTCAGCAATGATTCTAAAAAAGTTGGATACCTGATCGATGAATTCGCGAACCAGGTTGGCCGTATCAACATCAATGCACAATGCCAGCGTGGGCCAGATGTGTATCCGTTCAACGGAAGAAAAGACAGTGCAGAAGGGACTTTGAGTGTAAGCGATGCCTTGAGGGCTTTCAGTATTCGTTTGCTGATCAGCACAAAAGACAATGCTGCCAACAAAGCGATCGTAGGCTCAATCGTACGTGAACATCAAAGTAATTACCTGCGGATGGATTATATTTTTTAAGCTCAATTAACGATTGAAACGAGGAAAAAATCCAAGATTTTAAAGATATTTTCTGCAAGTAGAAAATCAAAATGCAGTTTATAAATATTTTGACATCGAATAAAAACTCAAATACTTATAAACTGCATTTTAATTTTTCACTTTGTGAAAAAAATCTGTGAAATCCTTTCATCCCTTTGAAATCTGTGATACAATCCCAATTCTTATTTCAGTATCCGTATCACTTTTACGAAATGAGTTTTGTAATATCCTGTCAAAGCATTGATGATCACTCCAACCGATTTCCCGGAAGCGGAATGTATGAATTTCAAAACCGGCGCATTTTCTGTGATGATACCCATATGCCCCACAATACCCGATGAATTATCAGAGCCGGTAAAGAGTATGATGTCGCCGGGTTCAGCATTCTTTGCATCGATCGTTTCTCCTTCGTTGGTAAAATCAACCGAAGACCGCGGTGCCTTTACATTGAAATGCCCGAATACATAATAGATAAATCCCGAGCAATCCAATCCGTTGGCCGGAACAGCAGAAGCATATTTATAACGTGTGCCCAGTAAGGTTTTTGCGAAGCTTACAAATTCTTTCCGGTCAATATTTAAAGGTTGAGTGAATGTTTTCTTTCGATTACCCGCAGGGTTTGTAACAGATGAATTGTTAGAGGATGTGGTGTTTTTCTCACCAGATGTTTTCTTTGATGTGCTGCAGGAAATCAATAAAACTGAAAACGAAATGAATAAAATTGGTAGTGATAATTTCATAGATATTTTTCTTTCTGACTGATCAGCAAAATAATGGTTTAAACTCTACGTACTTCTTTCTCTGCGGTTTAAATTCACAAACGATCAAACAACCCGAAACCCGACACGGCAACTATTTTGCCTCCCCAAAGATATCAATCACTTTTACAAAACGCCCCTGGTAATAATTATTTAAGGCCGTAATTGTCACTCCATCGGCTTTACCGGAAGAAGAATGTATGAATCGTATCGAGTCGGAGTTTTCAGTGATTATGCCCATATGTCCAACAATACGAACAAGGCTATCGGTGCCTGTAAATAAGATCAGGTCGCCTATCCGTGCTTCATTTTGTTTAACTTCTTTACCAACATTTGTGAAATCTACAGAAGAACGCGGCACTGTAATGTTAAAATGATTAAACACATACGTGATAAATCCCGAGCAGTCGAAACCCTGCGCAGGATCGGAAGACGCATATTTGTAGGGAACTCCCATCATGGTTCGGGCGTACTGCACCAGCGCTTCCCGGCTTGTTCCATTTGTAATGATATTGCCCACCAGACTGGTTACCTGATCGGAATCTTTTATCACAGCAGGAACTTCTGCAATGCTGTCTTTTACTATCCTGGTGGAGTCCGCCGATGGCGGCAACGTTTCCGAAGGCATACCGTTGCAGGCTGCCAGCAGTAATAATGCGAAAAGCCGGGTTTTACGTAGCATTCATTTATTTTTTTTACGAAAAATCACTTCTTTAAGATACGTCAAATTGATGAAACTATGACCGTGATTTTTCATTTACACGTATCTTTGCACCTCAAAATCATAACCTTTTTTTTATGGAATACAGAATAGAGAAAGATACGATGGGTGAAGTAAAAGTGCCCGTAGATGCCTATTATGGTGCTCAAACACAAAGGAGCATCGATAATTTTAAAATTGCCCAGGACATCAACAGGATGCCGAAGGAGATCATCCGGGCATTTGCTTATCTGAAAAAAGCGGCGGCACTTACCAATGCGGATGCTGGTGTATTACCAAAAGAAAAAAGTGACCTGATTGGAAAAGTCTGCGACGAAATTCTGGAAGGCAAACTGGATGATTATTTCCCATTGGTGGTATGGCAGACTGGTAGCGGCACACAGAGCAATATGAATGTGAACGAAGTGGTTGCTTACCGCGGGCATGTATTGAATAGTGGCAACCTTGCCGATAAGGATAAATTTCTTCATCCGAATGATGATGTAAATAAATCGCAGAGCAGCAACGATACTTTTCCAACGGCCATGCATATTGCGGCTTACAAGATCTTACTGGAAGTGACCATTCCGGGAATTGAAAAACTTCGTGATACACTGGAGGCAAAAAGCAAGGCGTTCATGAACGTGGTAAAGATTGGCCGCACGCATTTCATGGATGCGACGCCGCTTACTGTGGGCCAGGAATTCAGCGGATATGTTTCCCAGCTCAATCATGGATTGAAAGCGATCAAAAATACTTTAGCACATCTGAGTGAACTTGCATTGGGTGGCACTGCGGTTGGAACAGGCATTAATACACCTGAAAATTATTCTGAAAATGTTGCGAAGCACATCGCATCGCTCACCGGAATCCCTTTCATCACCGCAGAAAATAAATTTGAAGCGCTTGCGGCACACGACGCGATCGTAGAAGCACATGGCGCTTTAAAAACAGTTGCAGTGAGCCTGATGAAGATCGCGAATGATATCCGTATGTTATCAAGCGGGCCAAGAAGTGGTATCGGCGAAATCTTTATTCCGGATAACGAACCTGGTTCTTCCATCATGCCGGGTAAAGTGAATCCTACACAATGCGAAGCGTTGACCATGATCGCTGCACAGGTGATGGGCAATGATGTTACCATCGGTATCGGTGGTGCCAACGGGCATTTTGAATTGAATGTATTCAAACCGGTAATGATCTTCAACTTCCTGCATAGCGCAAGGCTCATCGGTGATGGCTGCGTTTCATTTAACGACAAATGTGCGATCGGGCTCGAACCTATCGAAGCTAACATCAAAAAACATGTTGACAATTCATTGATGCTGGTAACAGCACTGAATACAAAGATCGGTTACTACAAAGCTGCTGAAATTGCACAGACAGCCCACAAAGAAGGAACTACTTTAAAAGAAATGGCCGTAAAACTTGGATATGTAACTCCTGAAGAGTTTGATGCGTGGGTGGTGCCGGCGGATATGGTAGGGAAGATATAAAACGTTTAAAATGTTTAAGAGGTTCAAAATGTTTAAAAGGTCTGTAACCTCTTAAACATTTTGAACCTCTCGAACTTTTTAACCTATTGGACGACAAATTTTTCCGTAGCCAGGTGCACATCCCTCCCATTATACATCTTGATGATATAAGTCCCGCTATTGAATTTTTCTATATTCAATTCAAAACGATCGGTGAATTTTTTGCCTTCCATTATTTTCCTTCCGGTGATATCATAGATCGTGTATTGCACCGGCTTTGTCACATTTCTTTTATTCTCTACAAATAAAATTTTAGTCGCCGGATTAGGATATAATTTTATGGTTGATTTATCTGCTGACATTGGGACAGGATCTGATAAAGTCAATACTCCGCCAATATACCTATACACCAATATGCTGCCGCGATTGTTCAACACATTTGTATTGCCTGTGCTGGGGCCGGATGTCTGGCCGATGCTATCGGTGATGAGATAAAAACTTAATCCGTCTTTGCCGATCGCCATATCACGGATGCGATTCTCTTCGCGAAAATAGCGGGCTGTATCAGCGCCATTACTCATATTTACAAAGCCGGTTCCGGATGCATTCAGTTTTAATCGAAAAACCGTCCCTTCTTTCAAAGTTGTCATTAAGATCGAATTTTGCCATCCCGGGATTTTTGTATCATATCCATAAAAATCCATGCTCGCCGGTGCTACAGTCGGGTTACTTAGCCAGTTGCAGGGCAAAGACGTAGTCGGGGTAAAAAAAGTCCGCATGGGTGTTTTAAAAGCAGGCAATACCGTATCCATTTCATTCTTTATCACGGCACCAGATGGTGGTGTTGAACATTCCGGTTCGGAAGAAGGTGCTGCGGCGCCAGTGCAATTCGTCGCGGATGACCAGTTTTTATATTGATACCGATTATTATCCTGGTAGCCTGAAATGTAAGGCCAGCCGTAGTTCTGGCCTGCTATCAATTCGTTGATCTCATCATCTTCAGCAGGGCCGTTTTCCGCACTGTACAATTTTGCGCCTGTGTAATTCTGTTGCAGATAATTTTTAGCAAAGACCAGGCTATTCGGATTACGATGCCCGAATGTATAAATATGGCTTAGTATCCCTTTTACTGCAGGGTTATCAGAAGGGATGCTTCCATCCAAATTTATCCTTAATATTTTTCCCTGGTAAGCGGCAAAATTATTAGCTGATAACTCTGCGCTGCTTGGCACATCCTGTGCCCGGATCGGATTACAACGCAATGAAAACTGGTTGGCTCCCTGATCGCCTGCGGCGTAATATAATTTTCGATCCGGGCCTACTAATAATCTCCCCGAACTATGATCACTGCTGGCAGGAATATTTTCTATGATGATGGTCTCATTTCCTGTCCTGGTAGTGATGGTGGTATTTTTTACGGGATAGCGTGCAATGCGTGCCTTGCGTACGCCGGCACCTGCATCGTAGACATACACTACATAAAACGAATCAACCAATGGATAGTCCGGATGCAATGCAAGTCCCATCATACCATCCTGGCTGATAGAATTGATGGGAGATCCGGCTGTGGTAAATTTAACCGAGGCTTTGATGTCGAGAATGATCCTGCGTCGGCCTGTTGTTGGGTCCACCTTTATTACTCTTCCTCTTCGTTCGCTGATCCATAGGGAATCATCTGCGCCATACAATATCTCAAAAGGATGTTGAAGAAAGTACCTGTCTGCCGGAAGTGACGGCGCCTGATTGAGCACTTGCTTGGAAGAAAACAATTCATTCTGGGCTTTGATCTCTGGGGTAAAAAAAAAGAATAATAAAAATAAAAAAGGTAACAATTTAATCATAAACACGTATTTAAACTACAGGAATCTACGAAGTAATAATACCCTAAAACCCTTATCAATAAAGGATTTCGTCAAATCAGTCAAATTGTAACGCATTAATAACCGGAAAAGTATATACATCTTTAAAATATTTACTCCGGGATGAAATATTTCGATATCAAACTACGTTATTATTAAGGACTATCCATCCAATCCATGTAATTTCTTTTAACTGCTTAAACCAATACGCATGAAAAGACTTTTACGTGATGTATTTCTTTTAACCATACTCTTTTTAATCACCACGACACAATCCGTTAATGCGCAAGGTGCAAACCGTGTAGACATCGGAAAAAGTTTTGCCAACATGAGCAAGCTTTCTACCGGTGGCACATTCAATCCCGGCGACACCATAGAAATTCGTGTGACCATTGCCGTTATAACGCAGGGTACAAGAACCATCATCGATAGTGTGCAGGTATTCGATCAGGTTCCCGCTAATACGCTCTACATTCCCGGAAGCATGCGGATAGCCACCAATCAGGGACTTACTTACAAAGGGCCGTTTACAGAAGCGATCGATGGCGATGCCGGAAGAAAAGTTGGCAACAACATCACCATCAATCTTGGCAATGGCGCCAATGGCACCAAAGGAGGACGCATACGTTCCGACTCAAGTCGTCCAAGCTTTTATAATTCGCATTGCATCATGATGGCGTGTTACAAAGTCAGGATAAATCCTTTGGCAAATTATGGAGATACTCTTTTTGTCGATGGTGCTGTAAGATATAAAATGATCACTCCTGCAAATGGCTGGACGATCACTACATTTCCCACCTACCAGATCCTGCTTTTTAAAAATGAAGGGTATTGTCAGAATGGTTCCAACATCAGCGCAGCATCCGATTCGTTGGGCACTTTTGCAAGCGGCAGCACGCAGAACAGGGTAGCGCCATTAGCTTTCACCACATCTTATATCAAACAGAATGTTTCCACCGGCCAACCAAACGATTATTATTATGCGATCGTGAACAATAGCAGTGCAGATGGCTGGACCAATCCAAATTCGCCGATGCCGGAAGCAACGGTTGCGCACAGGGTTTTCGGTTTGTGGGATATCTGCGGCGATCATACAGGCGCTTCAAATCCTGCATTGGGTAATCCCCCGGCAGCACCGGGATCAAGAAAAGGATATTTTGTAATGGTGAATGCGAGTTACAATACCAACATCGCTTATGAAGAAACCCTATCCAATCTTTGTCCCAACACCTATTATGAATTCAGTGCCTGGTTCAGGAATCTTTGTCCGCGATGCAGTTGCGACAGCATGGGCAGAGGAAGCGGCAGTGGCGGATTTTTGCCCTATCCCGGGAATGATTCTTCGGGCGTCCGTCCCAACTTAAGCTATGAAATAGACGGACTCGCCTATTTTACTTCGGGTGATATAAAATACGACCGTACTGCTCCGTGGAAACAATACGGATTTACGTTTCTTACAAAACCTACACAGACAACAGCGCAATTTGTGATCAGGAATAATTCACCCGGCGGAGGCGGCAACGACTGGGCGATAGATGATATTAAAGTGGCGCATTGCGGACCATCGCTCAACATGAATTATACGCCGTATGTGACGGGATGTAAAGAAGGAGCGTTTACAGTAAACCTATCCGATACCATCCGGTTCATCTACAATAGTTATGTGCATTTCAAATGGCAAAAAAGTAATGTCGGCGGCACGATCTGGACGGACCTCGTCGGACCCGGAACTTCCGGTGTGGGGACACCCGTGCTGGTAAATGGTTTGTGGGAATATGTCACCAACCTGCCACCTTTTGTTGCTACTTACGCAGACAGCGGCACTTACTATCGGGTGATCGTTGCCACTACATCAACTAATCTAAGCAGTGCGTCTTGTGCGTACAAAGATGGAAGTTCAACAATGGTAAGAGTGATCACCTGCGGCCTTGTACTCAATGGAAACTTTACTCAATTCAAAGGCTCTCTTACAGGCAACAAAGGATACCTGATATGGAATACTTCCAATGAAAAAGAGCTGCGTTATTTCGAAATAGAAAAAAGTAATGACGGTATCAATTTTGAAAAAACCGGCTCAGTCTATGCGAAGAACACAAACGAAGCATCGTATAACTTCAGCGATCCGGAAGCGATCAACGGTAACCGTTATTACCGTTTGAAAATGGTAGATATTGATCAACGTTATAAATACAGTAATACGATTGTACTTAATACAACCATGTCATTCGAATTCAAAAATGTACAAAATCCATTCACCAATAAGATCACCGCTGATGTAATAGTGCCCTCGGGTGGACTGCTCAATATTGTTTTGTATAATGATAAAGGCCAAAAGATATTTTCGCATCCTGTAGTGATAAAGAAGGGACTGACAAGGGTTTCAACGGAAAACCTGCCGGTGATAAGCAGCGGGGTTTATATTGTGTCTGCAGAGTTTAACAAGGAAAATATCCGGCAGAAAATAATAAAAAGGTAAAACAATGTATGATGTGAGATGTGAGATGTATGATATCTTTTAACGGAAAGTATATACACTAAAATGTAAGTTCTTTCCTCGGAAAGAAATCATATATCTCACATCATACATTTAAGAAACTTGCGTAGCATCATCCACTCTCGAATCCGTTTCCACTGTATGTGCATCAGATTGTTTATTGCGGTCTTTGAAGAAGCGTTTTTGAAATACCATGATGCTGATGATACCTGTACTGATGGCTGCATCTGCGATGTTGAAGATCGGCCTGAAGAATTCGAAATCTTCCCCACCCCAGATAGGGAACCAGGAAGGAAAATGGCCTTTCAACACTGGGAAGTATAACATGTCTACCACATTGCCATGCAGGAAAGTAGCGTATCCATGATTTGAAAAATTTGCCAACCCGTTGTAGCCCACATATTCATTGATCTGTGGATCGAAGATCATTCCTTTGTCGAAGATCATTCCGTAAAAACAGGAATCGATGAGGTTACCCAAAGCGCCTGCATATACAAGTCCGGCGCAGATGATAAATCCGCGATGATATTTCTGTTTGATAATGTTTCCGAGGTACCAGGTACCAAATACCACTGCCAACATCCTGAAAACGGTCAGCGCAAGTTTGCCCCAATTACCCCCGAATTTCCAGCCATAAGCCATCCCCGGATTTTCTACAAAATACAACTGGAACCAATTACCGGCCACATGCCTGGAGGTATTGATCGGGAAAGTAGTTTTTATATATATTTTCAACAACTGGTCGATGAGTACAACCAATGCGATGATAATGATCAGGTTTCTTTTTTTCATAATTAAGATTGCAAAGATAATGGTAATTGATAATGGATAATTGTGTAATGGATAATGCCAGCCGAACATTATCAATTACACAATTATCCGTTATTCTTATTCTTCAAAATACACCCGCTTCACTCTTTGCGAAATACTGGTAAGTATTTCATAAGCAATTGTTTCGGCAGCGTGCGCAACTGTATCCACCGGCAATGCTTCACCAAAAACGATCACGTCATCTTGTTCACCCGCCGGGATATCTGTGATATCCAGCATGGTCATATCCATACAGACATTGCCGATCACCGGCGCCATTTGCCCGTTGATGTACATCTGTCCTATTCCGTTACCCAATGAACGACGGTATCCATCGGCATACCCGATCCTTACTGTGGCAATCACCGAATCACGTGATACCACACCCTGCCGGTTATATCCTATAGTCTCCCCTTTTTTGATATGTTTGATTTGTGCAATAGTTGTCTTCAAAGTAGCGACCGTACGCAACCTTTCCTGCATTACAGGATTTGAATCGACACCATACAGACCGATGCCCAGCCGCACCATATCCATCTGCAATCCGGGCAGCCTGGCTATGCCCGAAGTATTGGAAATATGCTTGATGAAAGGCTCTTTAATTACTGTAGAAATTTTTTGTGCAATGCGCCCAAAGATCGCCGCCTGCTGTTGCGTAAATGCATCGTGCCTGCTATCACCACTGGCAACCAGATGAGAGAACACTGATTTGATATGAAATGTATCCGAATCTTTTAATATCGCTATCAATCCGTCAGCCTCATGTTCTTCAAATCCCAAACGATGCATACCCGTATCCAGCTTGATGTGTACAGGATAATGCGTAAGCTGATGCTGTTGCAGGTATTGTTTGAAAGCATGCAAAATCTTGAAAGAATATAATTCCGGTTCAAGCTGATATTTTATAAGGCTGTTGAATGTATCACTCTCCACATTCATCACCATGACCGGAAGGCGGATGCCTGCTTTGCGTAATTCAACCCCCTCATCAGCATATGCTACGGCGAGATAATCCACACCTGCATGTTGCAAAATATTCGCAATTTCAAAACTCCCGCTTCCATAACTGAATGCTTTAACCATCGCCATCATCTTTACACCGGGATTCAGTTGGCGCCGGTAAGCATCAAGATTATGTCGCAGAGCATTGAGATTTATTTCCAGTAAGGTCTGATGTGTTTTTTGCTCCAGCACATTGCTGATGCGTTCAAATTCAAAAATACGGGCACCTTTCAGCAGGATAGTTTCATCATTGAAATTCAATGCCGGCACCTGCGACAGGAATTCTTCCGTCGATTCAAAAAAAGCATTATTGGAGATCATCGAAAAAAGCGGAGCATACTTTTTCATTTCCGGCCCGATGCCGACTAACCTGTAAATATTTATTCCGGCAACAAGTGCAGCGATCTTTTGATACAACTCAGTACCATCCTGCCCGCTCTGCAGCATATCACTCAGGATCACCGTTTTCTTTTGATGCTGTTGTTGCTGCTGCAAAAAATCCAGCGCAATGCCCAGCGAATTGATATCAGCACTATATCCATCGTTGATGATGGAACAATTATTATTCCCTTGCTTCAGTTCCAGCCGCATTTCTACCGGCTTCAGCTGTGCCATTCGCTGAGAAATGATCACTGCAGGAAATTTCAGGTAAACCAGCACACTACAGCAGGTGAGCGCATTGTGTATCGAAGCATCATCGGTAAATGGGATCGTAAAATCGATGGGTTCATTTTCGTAAATACATTCGATATAAGTTTCACCATTCATTTTTTTCACTGATCTTAATACTAGTGTAGCCCCACTATTTTTTCCCCAGGTGAATAATTGCAAACCGGGATTTTTGTCTTGTACAAAAACTTTAACAGCATCCTCTAATAGTTGTTCATCCTTATTATAAAACAACAATTTACTGTTGGTGAAAAGTGACAGTTTCTCTTCAATCTTTTTTTGAATGCCTGAAAAGCCAGATGCATGCGCATCTCCGATAAAGGTGAATATTCCCGTTCCGGGATCAATTACTTTTTGCAGCTTCTCCATTTCACCGGGCTGTGATATCCCTGCTTCAAAAATTCCTAATGTATTTTCATTGCTCATCTGCCATACACTTAATGGCACACCGATCTGTGAATTATAACTTTTGGGGCTACGAACAATATTATAATCTGTGTTAAGCAGTTGATACAGTAGTTCTTTTACAATAGTTTTTCCATTGCTGCCGGTAATGCCTATCACAGGAAATGAAAAATTCTTTCGGTGCCATGCGGCTACTTGCTGCAGAGCAGCGAGTGTATCCGTTACCGTTATGAAGCGGGAGCCGGGGAATTTTTCTTTGTCAGTTTCCTTGCTCACCACAAAATTGCGGATACCTTTTTCGTATAACTCGGAAATGTATTTATGGCCATCCTTTAGCGGGCCGGTCAATGCAAAAAATAATGAGGTGGCTGGAAAATGTACTTTACGGCTATCGATCAGCAATTGTTCAATAGGAGCATCTTCTTCAAATGTTTCTGAAGAGCCTGTTGCCGCTGCAATCTGGTTGATGGTATACCTCACAAAGACGGGTTAAAATATTAATGGGCCTGGTCATCGGACCTTTCCTCTGCCACTGCTTCTGCTTTTTGTTTATCGATAAAGATGGAATAAAAAATAGAACCAGCCAGACAAACCATGATGATACCAAGTGATATGAAAACCTGCGTGGTTTTATCAATCCATTGATTGATCCAATGTTCTCCTAACATTTTGAGGCCGATAAATACCAGTACGATCGCGATCCCTTTTGGCAGGTAATCAAATTTATTGACCGCTCCACGAAGCAGGAAGAATAAGGAACGCAGGCCAAGCACCGCAAAAATATTGGATGTGTAGATCACCAGTTTGGCTGTAGCGCCGTATCCCGGTGTACGCGTATCCACGATGCCCATCACCGCAGGAATAGAATCCAATGCGAATACCAGATCGATACCGCCCAGCATCAACACCACTACAAACAAAGTGGTGTAATGGCGTTTCCCTTCGTGCTGCACACTGAACTTTCCATCGCCATCATGCGGCACCAATGGCAGCACACGTTTCAGGAATTTATACCCTTTACTTTTTTGCGGATCAAAGCCATCTTCTTCGTCCTCCGATACAAACATCTTGTAGCCGGTATACACGAGGAATACTCCAAAAATGTACAACAGCCAATGGAATTTTTCTACCAGTGTTACCCCAAGGGTGATGAAAATGATACGAAATACAATTGCCATCAATATTCCGAGCAGCAATACCCTTCCATAATTTTTTTCTTTCACGCCAAAGGCGGAAAAAATAAGTATGAATACAAATATATTATCGATACTCAGGCTCCACTCCATGAGATAGGCGCTAAGGTATTCCAGCGCGGGTTTTTGGCCGTTCTCGATCCAGAGAAAAATACAGAATGCCAATGCCAGGCCAACCCAGAAGAAGGTTTGGTACAGAGCCTGTTTGATCGTGACCTTTTTGTCTTTTTTACTTAGCAAGCCAAGGTCAAAGATGAGGGCTACGATAATCACGATGCCAAATACGAGATATAATAATTCGGTTTTGCTCATGATAATTTATTTGGTATACCTGCGTTTGCGCAGCCATTGAAATATGAATGCAAATAATAGCACTAACACAACCGGCAATCCGATATTGATGAGTTGCCATTTCTTTTTCTCCTCCTCTACCTTTTTACTATCCAGTAATCGTACCACATAATCCTTGGATTTCGCTTCGCTGAGGTCGTTTTCGTTGATCAGGTAATCGAGACAATTTTTTATGAAATCCTTATTGGCAAACGGGAAAGCTCTTTGTGTACCGTAGGTGTAAGGGTTCATGCCCATCGGGATCGGCTCTCCCTTGATCACTGAATTTAAAACTATATCACCATCCGATACGATGATCATCTTGTTATCACCGCTCTGGGGAATGAAGGTAGCGCCATATTTTGAAATGCTGTCGTTCATCGCCTGCGATACCCGGTTGGAATAAAGCGACCGGAATTTACCTTCCAGCAATACAGCTACCGGTATGTTCGGCTTGTTGTATTTATCATTTTGCGGTTCCACGCTGTTTTCCCTGCCGCTGATGATGGCCGGTGTGCCGATGGTTCTGGCATTCGGAGAGGAAGTGAGCAGGATCGTTTTTTTGATCCCTTCAGCTTCGATAGTATCAATTGAATTCACAAACCGGCCGGCTACAAAACCAAGATTTTTATTGATCGGATTATTGGACGGCGATTCCAATACAGGAAAATAATTCCAGGGTAATAATTCAAACTGCCCGTTACCATTCACATCAAACGGAAGAAAATCGCATTGCAGGTCCATCACCAGATCGGGGTTTATCCTCACCCCATATTTAAACAACAGATCATTCAGGTTCAATTCACGGTCGTAGGCTACCACTTCGCCTTTTTGCAAACTATCCAGTTCGGCATTCAGCCTGTCTACAAACATCAGCAGCTTACCTCCGCCCATTACATACTGATCCAGTTTAAGCTTAGCCTCTTCGCTGAATCCTTTGGCAGGTTTTACCACCATCAGCACTTTGAAATCTTCGGGTACACGTGGCTGTGAGTTGGGGTCAAAAGTGAAAACATCGTATTCCGGACGAAGTATATTTTCTACCAGGTCGTACGTATTAATTTGTACCGGCTCCCCATTTCCGATAGCATAACCCACGACTGGCCTGGTTTCCCGGCTTATCTTAGAGATAGCATCTGCAAATTTATATTCGAGTGTAGCTTCAGCACTATTGAGTTCACCTGAAGTGATCCTGTTTTTAAAAGAAGGATCGGCTACCGCTTTCTTTTCAAAAATAGTCACAGGTATCGTATCGTTTCCATCATACACTAACGCTATCGGGTACACGACCTGTTGCTGTTGCCCTTGTTCTACCTGGGATGTAAGGTTAATGTAATTGAAGCCAAGCGCAGGAAGCGTATCATTGTAAGTCACACCCGTGCCAGGCACCACATCTTCCAGCGATTTAAAATTGAACCGGACTTTAGATCCGGCAACTTCTTTAAATTCCTGCAGGATATCGGCTGTAGACGCTGCCAGTTTTTTAAATCCGCTCGGATAATTCCCTTTCAGAAAAATATCGATGGTAACAGGCTCTTTGATGGTACGCAGCAGTTTCCTGGTGGGATGGCTGAGCGTAAATCTTTTTTCATCGGTAAAGTCGAGCCTGCTATGCCATACCGATGCAGCCCAGTTGAGCAGCACCAATAGCAGCAGCGCCACCGGCAGCCATGCTTTTTTATATATGGTTCTGAATACGCTCATTTATCTTTTCTGAAGATTTTTCACCGTGATCAATAAAGAAAGAAATATTATGCTGAAAAAATATACCACATCACGGCTATCAAGCACTGCACGGCTGATACTCCTGTAATGAAAATCGATACCCAGCATTTCAATATAATAATCGGCATTGCCCTGGAATATCGGCAGGTTGCTGAGTGCATTGAATCCAAAATACAACAGCAGGCATACAAATGCACTGATCAAAAATGCTACCACCGCATTACTGGTAAAACTACTGCAGCAAAGGCTTATAGCGGCAAATACAGCAGCCAGCAAAAACAACCCTATATAACTTCCGATGATGCCGCCTTTGTCGAGACCTCCGGATGAACTCAGGGCACTGATGGTGATGATATATATAAAAGTAGGGATGATGACGAATACCAGTACGATGAGTACGGCGGCATATTTGCCCACGGTGATCTGTGCGCCGGTAAGCGGTTTTGTCTTTAATATTTCAAAAGTGCCGCTCCTGAATTCGTCAGAAAAAGAACGCATGGTGATAGCGGGCACCAAAAAGAGGAGTACCCATGGAGCGAGTTCGAAGAATTTATCCAGTGAAGCATACCCGTATTCAAAAATGCTGCTGTCGGGCAGGATGAACAGGAATACCCCATTGACCAGGAGAAACAATACGATGGCGATATAACCTGTCAGGTTACTGAAAAATTGTGCCAGTTCTTTTTTACAAATACTCCACATCAGGTTTAAAATTGCTGCAATTTACTATTTACCAAACTAATAGCGCTGTTAATCGTAGCAATAGAAAAATATTTTTTTAATACAAGCAGCAAATCCGGATGCGGGTGTGTCCTTACCTAGGACCTGATTGACACGCATACGAATTTATCATTGACCTAATTATTTGAGGGGGTGGCCTGCCACCTGCTTTTTGACAACAATCGTACTTTTCAGAAAGCTCAGATACCAAGTCGTTTACCAAACCCAACTGCATCCCCCGTTACCAAGCGGGGGATTTTTATTTTATACTCCTACCCTCCATGTGCATAAACAAATTTGTGCCATTCCAAAAAACGGAATAACTTAAGCATTCACAAATTTTTAACAATTCAATTAATCTTGTATGAAAAAAGTGATTGCCATTTTTTCCTGCGCTCTCGTATTTGCTGGATGTAGCAAAACCGCCGTTGAAAATATTGAAGATGAGAATATCAGGACCAGTGAACCGCAAGGAATCGTCATGCGTTGTGCTTCGGAGGAAGTATTGCAGCAGCAGTTAAAAGCCGACCCCTCCCTTCGCCTGCGAATGGAAGCTATAGAGGAAGCCCGCCTTGCTTTTGAAAGAAATCCGTCAGCTGCAAGATTGTTGGCAGATGGCACTATCGAAATCCCGGTGGTGGTGAATGTATTATATAAAACTGCCGCTCAGAATATCTCGCTTGCGCAGATACAAACCCAGATTGATGTATTAAATAAGGATTATGCTGCAACAAACAGTGACATAAGCAAAGTACCTGCTATTTTCCAGGGAGTGAAAGCGGGTGATGTCGGGATTCGTTTTGTGCTGGACCAGGTAATCCGGAAAAGCACAACCAAAACCAGCTGGAGTACAAATGATGCCATGAAAAAAAACAATGGCGGTGGCCTTAGCCCTACCAGTCCTACAATAAAGCTGAATATGTGGTGCTGTAACCTTAGCGGCGGAATTTTGGGATATGCGCAATTTCCCGGTGGCAGCAGTGCTACCGACGGCGTAGTGATCGACGATAACGCATTTGGAGTAACTACTGCCGGAGCGCCTTATAATAAAGGCCGTACAGCGACTCACGAAGTTGGTCATTGGCTTAACCTTCGCCATATCTGGGGAGATGCTAAATGTGGTAATGATCTTGTAGGTGACACCCCATTACATACGGGGGCTAACTACGGATGCCCTGCAAGCGGCGCCAAAAGTTCCTGCTCAGGAACACCGGTAATGATGACCATGAACTATATGGATTATACAGATGACCTCTGTATGTATATGTTTAGCGCCGGGCAAAAAACAAGGATGAAAGCAACCTTTGCCTCTGGTGGCGGAAGAAACAGTTTTGCGAAATAAAAATTACACATTCTTAATAACAGCCCCGTCGTATGGCGGGGCTGTTATTTTTTATGGATGGACTTATGGATTTCAAAAGGGATTGCATCTCAGCAAAAAAATTATTGTTTATGAAAAAAATCATTGTTTTAGGTGCTGCCTGCATCGCGATCGCGGGTATATATGCACAAACCAAACAGGAGGGCAAAAAGGAGGGTAAGGTCATTTCCTCTTCCGCCAATTTTCCGGCTCCTCCACCGCCGCCACTGCCTCCTCCGCCACCGCCGCCGCCGCCGGCACCGCCCATCCCTTCCGAAATTCCTCCCGTTCCACCATTACCACCGGTTCCTCCTGTTCCGGCTGTAGGTGAAGGAAGCGAATACAATTATGCTGAGATCATCAATGGAAACGGAATGGAAGTAAGTATCCGTAAAATTAAAGGAGTAGAGACGATCACCGTAAAAAAAGATGGAAATGTACAGCACATCAAAATGTCGACCTGGCAGGCAAACAGGAAATATTACGAGAAGAAATATGGCCAGTTACCGCCTCCACCACCTCCGGAATTGAAAATTAAAGAAATTGACGAGATCCCTGCGGCTACGCCGAACGAAAACTAACCAGAAATAAAAATGCCTCCCGTTTTATCGGGAGGCATACTTTTAAATATCATAATTTATACAGCAAAGCTTTCACCACAACCGCAGCTACGGCTTGCATTTGGATTGTTGAAGTAAAATCCTTTACCATTCAATCCATCGCTGAACTCCAGCTCGGTATTTACCAGGTACAGAAAACTCTTCAGATCGGTTACGATCTTTATGCCATTGTCTTCAAAAACCTGATCCATCGGTTTAGCCTCATTGTCAAAATCAAGTTTATAGCTCAATCCGCTGCAGCCGCCACCTACCACGCCTACACGAAGGAAATAACTGCTGTCATCCGCCACACCGGCATCGGCCATCAACTGCTGAACTTTGGATTTAGCCTTGTCGCTGATGTATATGCTGTTTTCTGTTGCTACCATTTCAAAATTGGTTTAGAGTTTAGTGTTTAGAGTTTAGGGCTCTGTTCTGAATGAATTCTAAACCCTAGACCATCAACTCTAAACTATTAATGTACTACACTTTCTTCAAACTTGATCGCTTCCATACCGTTTTTAGTGCGGTAGTCGTTGATCGCAGCTTTGATGGCGTCTTCTGCCAATACAGAACAGTGAATTTTCACCGGAGGAAGGTTCAATTCTTCCACAAAATCCATATTGTCTACTTTCAATGCTTCATCTACACTTTTGCCTTTCAACCATTCTGTTGCCAGGGAAGAAGAAGCGATCGCTGATCCGCAACCGAAAGTTTTGAATTTCGCATCGGTGATAACGCCGGTAGCGTCATCTACTTCAATCTGTAAACGCATTACGTCACCGCATTCCGGTGCACCTACCAATCCTGTACCAACGCTTTTGCTGGATTTATCAAGTGTTCCCACGTTCTTAGGATTCTGGTAGTGGTCTATTACTTTTTCTGAATATGCCATGATTTCTAATTTGATAATTTGCTGATTAGCTAATCTGCTAATTCTATAAAATTGTTACTTTATTATTTTACTTTATTTCAAGTAAGTGGGTCATTAGCAAATTAGCACATAAGCTAATCAGCTAATTTGCCTTAATGCGCTGCCCACTCAATCGTACTCAGGTCAATTCCTTCTTTATACATTTCCCACAGCGGGCTCATTTCCCTCAGTTTGATCACCGTTTCGCTGATGGCTTTTACAGTATAATCAATCTCTTCTTCGGTAGTGAACCTGCTCAATCCAAAACGCAGCGAACTATGTGCCAGATCATCCCCAAGTCCGAGTGCTTTTAAAACATAAGATGGTTCCAGCGAAGCTGAGGTACAGGCCGAGCCTGAACTCAAAGCAATATTCTTATTAAAGCCCATCAGCAAACCTTCTCCTTCCACATGTTTGAAAGAAATATTGGTCACATGAGGCAACCGATGTTCCACGCTACCGTTGATGTACGCTTCTTCGAGCAACATCAAAGCTGTTTCAAGTTTATCCCTCAGTTTGCTGATACGTTTGTTATCAGATTCCATGTCCAGCATGCATACTTCGCAGGCTTTACCAAAACCAACGATACCGGGCACATTCAATGTTCCGCTGCGCATTCCACGTTCGTGGCCGCCACCATCCATCTGTGCGGTAACTTTCACCCTTGGGTTCTTGCGGCGTACATATAATGCACCAACTCCTTTAGGGCCATACATTTTATGCGCTGTAAAAGCCATGAGGTCGATGCCATCTTTGTTCACATCCACCGGTATTTTACCTACCGCCTGCGTAGCATCCGAAAATACTAACGCTCCGTGTTTGCGTGCTATTGCGCTGATCTCTTTTATCGGCTGAATAGTGCCAATTTCATTATTAGCATACATGATGGCCACCAGAATGGTAGTTGGCCTCATGGCTGCTTCCAGTTCTTTCAGGTCGATCAGCCCATCTGCATTTACCTGCAGATAAGTCACTTCGCCCCCAAGCTTTTCAATATGCTTACAAGTATCCAGCACTGCTTTATGTTCGGTAGTTGCGGTGATGATATGATTGCCTTTGCTGGCATACATTTCAAAAACACCTTTAATGCCGAGGTTATCCGCTTCTGTAGCTCCTGAAGTGAAAATGATCTCTTTCGGATCCGCTCCTATCAGTTTAGCCACCTGCTCACGTGCGTAATCCACTGCTTCTTCAGCCTGCCAGCCAAAAGGATGGTTGCGGCTCGCCGCGTTACCAAAGTTTTGCATGAAATAAGGTATCATCGCTTCCAGTACACGGGGATCCATCGGTGTAGTAGCATTATTATCAAGGTAAATCGGTAATTTCAACATAATCTTCAATATGAATTTAGTTCTTTATTTATAATACAAAATTACTATAAAAGGTTCTATTTTAGCTATCTCATTTATTGGTCATCCCCATTTTACCCAATTTCGTAAATATCTGGCCTAAAACTGTGATTTATATGCTAAAAGTTGAACATATCGGCATCGCCGTAAAGGATTTTGCAAACGCTGTTCCGTTATTTGAAAAACTGCTGAATAGTCAGTGTTACAAGACAGAAATGGTAGAATCAGAACAGGTAAATACCGCTTTCTTTGCCCAGGGCGATACTAAAATAGAACTGGTGCAGAGCCTTACCGACGATGGGGTGATTGCCCGGTACATCGAAAAAAAGGGTGAAGGCATCCATCACATCGCTATTGAAGTGGAAGATATCTATGCGGAAATGGAGCGCCTGAAGCAGGAAGGATTCATTTTGCTTAATGAAACACCCAAAAAAGGAGCCGATAACAAACTGGTGTGCTTTTTACATCCCAAGTCGTCGAATGGGGTTTTGGTGGAATTATGCATGGAAATAGTTTAGAGTTTAGAGATTAGGGTTCAGGATGTCGCAAGCCCTAAACTACCTTAATCTCTAAACCTTCTGAACTCTAAACACTAATCCCTAAACTCTAACCTAATTGCTTAACGTTACCACCAGCATCAATCTTCTCTGCCTCGGCGCCTGCATTCTTGCAACTGCTTACCATTCGGTGCTATACTTCTATTATCGCGATAAATTGCTCCTGCATTATGTGCTTTACCTGGCTTTCATGAGCATTTTCATTTTTATCCGGAGCGATCTTTTTGGACTGCTTTTCGGGCAGCCGGCGGCTGATAAAACGAGTTTTCATTTTAATGAAGGGTTGCAGGTGATCTATTTTACCTTATATATAAATTTCGGCGCACATGCCGTAGAAGTGCCGCAGGCAAAGGGTTCGTTCGTATATAAAGGCTGGGTATTCCTTAGTTTGGTATTGCTGGGATATGCCGCTGCGGTCATTCTTTTGCACGCAAATAATATTGTGCTGCCGGTTCACTTTTTTGTGGCCATGCGGATATTTATCCTGGTGATGAGTTGTGTATTGCTTTGGCGAACCTACCGTCTCAAAGTATCAGTATTTCAGCGATGGATATTGTGGGGTTGTATTTATTTCCTGGTATGCGGACTATTGAGTTTTATTTCCAACATCATACCCGGACAAAAGATCCTGTTTTATCCGCTGGAATGGTTGCAGATCGGCAATTTCGGAGAAATACTCTTCTTTTCTTCGGCGATGGGTTATCGACTGAAAAAAGTGAGTGATGAACGCACCCTCGCATTGAACCAGGCACAACAACTGAGATTTGAAAAAACGAACGCCGTCATTCAAACCCGGCTGGAAGAGCGCAACCGTATTGCCCACGATATGCACGACGACCTCGGAAGTGGCCTCACCAAGATCGCCATCCTCAGCGAAGTGGCTAAAACACAGCTGATGCAGCCCGAGAAAGCAAGGATACAACTCGAAAGCATCGCGGTTTCATCACGGGAACTGGTAGACAGCCTGCAGGATATCATCTGGATCCTCAATCCCAAAAATGATACGCTGGAAAGCCTGGCTTCTTACATTCGCGAGTATGCATTGAAGTTTTTTGAGCCTACAGAAACCTCTGCAATTTTCGATTATCCCGAGGAAATTATTGACACCAAATTAACCGAAGAGCAACGGCGCAACCTGTTTCTTTCAGTAAAAGAATCACTTAACAACATCGCAAAATATGCAGTGGCGAACAAGTTAAATATCCTGTTATCGCAAACGAAAGAGCGTGTGCGCTTTGTCATAAATGATGATGGTAAAGGGTTTGACATAAATAACACCCGTTCATTCGGCAATGGCCTTCAGAATATGCAGGAAAGGATGCGGCAGGTGAATGGTAGATTTGAAATAGGTTCGGAAATGGGAAAAGGAACTACGGTGATCCTGGAACTTAAATTGGATTAGAGTTTAGGGTTTAGGGTTTAGGGTTTAAAAAACAGGGCTTACTCTAACTTCTAAACCCCTGAACTCCTGCTAACACTTTTTAGGTATTTCCGGCTGCTCCAAAATTGAATAATTTAGCCAATGCAAAACAAAATGATCACGGTAGCGATAGTGGAAGACATTAGGGAGATCAGGGAAGGATTGAAATTGCTGATCGACAACAGTGATGGTTTTACCTGCAGTGAGGTATATATAAATGCCGAAGATGCCGTGAAAGGGCTGGTGATTTCACGACCCGATGTGGTGCTGATGGATATCAATCTGCCGGACATGAATGGTATAGAAGCGGTAAGGATCCTGAAGGAAAAATGTGGCGATACCCAATTCATCATGAGCACAGTGTATGAAGACGATACCAATATTTTTGAATCGCTGAAAGCCGGTGCCAGCGGTTATTTGCTGAAGAAGACCGCACCTGCCACCATTTTGCAGGGCATCACGGAAGTAGTGGATGGCGGCAGTCCGATGAGTACGCAGATAGCCCGTAAAGTGATCGCTTCTTTTCAGAAAAAAGATTCCATAGACGAAAACGAAATACTGACACCTAAGGAA
>Ga0247813_10000484_pt1 | contig 36939 bp, 33 predicted proteins | sample UWRJL169409C1_FD_180719 | JGI IMG/M metagenome (GOLD analysis project Ga0247813, IMG submission 180719) | Plant litter microbial communities from Arlington Agricultural Research Station in Wisconsin, United States - UWRJ-L169-409C-1 | ecosystem: Environmental > Terrestrial > Plant litter >... | reverse complement strand
GCCCAGCCTCCCAGCAACGGCATACAATCCAGCTTGGCCACGGCCGGCCTCGGTTTGTTTTCTCGACAACTACAAATCTAGCTGGTCGGCCGTGCGCCTTCTCCCCTCAGATGGGAGAAGAACCAAACTTTTAGACCTGTCACCGCACATGTATTGCCATAAGCCTCACGCACTTGACGCCGGAAAGCGGCATTGCGAAATCGCCTAGAAACCATCTGCTGGATGATTGGTCGCGGTACCACTTCAGAAAGCGGCTCTTCCTCTGGAACGGCAACATCTTCTAAGCGAAAGCCAGGCTCTGCAGGCTCTTGGTCGAACCCTTCTTTGAGTATCAAGGCAAATTCGGCGTCCGGCAGATTACGAACGGATCGCCCGAAGGCGCCGCGATTTGTTCCGCCGTCTTCGCGGCGGAGCAGCGACTCGTAGTAGAAATCCCCGCGTTTAAACGGCACGGGATGGTCGAAATCCAGGCGTTCGGCAAGGTCAGCGTAGAAAAGTCCGTTTGCCTCAGGATCCGGCCGGACGTTAGTGACACGAGCAACGGCAACGTACGCCTGCGCGCCTCCCGCGCTGTTAGCCCCATCGTTCCTGCGTGGTTGGTAAAAGATGACGAGGTCACCCTTCGCCGCCTGAACTTGACGGAGATAGGTTTTCGGGAAGTGGTAGAGGTCAACTGCATCCCGATACTCGGAACTCTCCGAGATCGTGAAGATAGCCTTTGTCATCCTTGCGCCCCTGTTTCCGTAGGCAAAGCCTATCAGGAGAAGGGTGGAGGATACAGTGGGGTATGGGACGAGTCACGACGGCATACCAGGGCCAGTCAGCTGTTCGGCTGCGGATACTTAAAGCCCATTCCTTTAGCTGCCGATACTAGTGGCTCGCAATCTAACGGAGGTGTAGATGATTGGCATAGAGGTGCTTGAAAAGCTGGGCATACCAGGCTTTGCTTCCGCATTGGTGCTTGTTGCTGTGGCTATAGGGACCGCGCTGTACAAGCTGTTTCAGGCTGGGAAACAGGGGCGAAAGGAGTGCTTAGAGCTCTGGGACCGGAACAAGATAGACGACCCATTTTGGCTCGAGTCCTTCTTCCACCATCGCTTCGGTCAACGGCCCGCGCCCGCTGACTTGCTCAGAGAAGCGGTCACTGCCAAAAGCCCTTTCCGTCCTCTCAATGATCTTGCGATGAACTGGCGCTACTTTGAAGGAGCAAGCCTTGCGGATCTCAGGTGGAAGATGAAATGCAGGGAGCGCAAGTGGGTTCGCACCCTGGAAAAGCTCGCGCTGCTAGCGCTCTATGTAGCTTTCGTCGCGGCCGGTGTGATGCTGTTCTACATCCCAATGCTGGAAGCGAAGGCACTGGGGATCACAGCCTTTTTGTTAGGCGCTTCCTCATTCTGGTCGCTACTCCAGGTGGGTGGCGCAACCGGGGCACTCTCTAGGCTACGTTCCTTAGGCATGCAATCGGAATCTACGGACTAGCGATCACTGCCATCGGGTGTTTGCGCATTGCCAGTTTCCAGATGTCAGCCAAGCGGCCACCTGCGCGCTTCTCTCTAAGTTGGGCGTTCTCTGACGACAATGTCATGTCCACGCAACAGCAAACAGCTCGGACAGCACTCGCTCGCTGGCATCCGCCGCAGTGCAGCGCTCAACACCGCCCGCGTTGCCGGGTGCGTGCCAAGACCATGCAGCAACAGGGTGATAGCCAACCCGCAGCAGACAGCGCTGGGCGGGCTGGGCGCTGTGCGGACGGCAGCCTCAGGCGTGCTCTTATGACAGTCCATGTACCGATTCCCAGCGTCGACGATGCCCCATGGCAACTATCTTCCGCAGCTGTCTCAGATCCTGAGATCGTGGCCAAGTGATGCCAGCATCGCACCCCTGAACACCCGGCCGGTATCAGTCAGCCCTGTGCACGTCACGTCAGCAACATCGCGCTTTCTTTCACGGCTCACCCAACCCCCTCTCCCTAGGATCGAACTTCATTCCCATCGCTCCAAGGAGTTCCCATGGCTGCTTCCCGCGTTCGGCTGCATGTTGAAGATTCCGGTGGTACCGGCCGCCCGGTGGTGCTGATCCATGGCTGGCCGCTGTCGGCCGAATCGTGGAAGGCGCAGGTCCCCGCGCTGCGCGAGGCGGGCTACCGCGTGGTGGCCTATGACCGCCGTGGTTTCGGGCGCTCGGACAAGCCGGCCGATGGCTACGAGTACGACACGCTCGCCGATGATCTGGCCGGTGTGATGGAGGATCTGGACCTGAAGGACGCCACCCTGGTCGGCTTCTCCATGGGCGGTGGTGAAGTGGCGCGCTATGTCGCCAAGCATGGCGAATCGCGCCTGCACAGCGTGGTGTTCGCCTCGGCGGTGCCGCCGTACATGCTCAAGACCAGCGACAACCCCGAGGGCCCGCTGACCCAAGAGAAGGCCGATGAAATGCGCGAAGGCCTGGAGAAGGACCGCGACACGTTCTTCGATGGCTTCACCAAGGATTTCTTCAGCGCCAACGGCGAGCTCAAGGTCAGCGAGGAAGAACGCCAGGCCGCCATCAAGCTCTGCCAGCAGTCCGACCAGACCGCTGCGCTGGGCTGCATGAAGGCTTTCGGCACGACCGACTTCCGCGACGACCTCAAGAAGGTCACGGTGCCGACCTTGGTGCTGCACGGTGACAGCGATGGCACGGTCCCGTTCGAGGGTTCGGGTAAGCGCACCCATGCGGCCATCGCGGGCAGTGAGGTGGTGGTGCTGAAGGACGCGCCGCACGGCTGCAATGCCAGCCACGCCGATGCGTTCAACAAAGCACTGTTGGACTTCCTGAAGAAGTAAGTCGCAGGTCGTTCTTCGCAGATCGCGCCCGGCACGTTGCGATCACGTGTCGGGCGTTCTTGCACGCTGCACCGGCTTAGCGAGAATGCAGCGCTACTCCACACGAGACCACCCATGCCCCAATCCCAGACACCGCCCTGGAAGAAGCCCAGTCCCAATGGGAAGAAGAAGTCACAGCCACTCTCCGAGGCGCAGAAGAACGCAGCCCGTCAGCGTGCCGAGGAAAACGGGCGGCGTTATCCCAATCTGGTCGACAACATGTGGGCGGCCAAACTGCCACGCGGCAGTTGACCAGCCCCTTGCTCAGCGCTTGACCGCGAGCACCCCATCCATTGCCAGCTCAGCCTTGAAGCCTGCTTTTTCCAGCCGCTTGGCGACCTCGCGCGGCACATCGCGGCCGCTGGTCAATTTGTTCGGCGCGCCGGTGTAATGGAACATCCGGCCGCCCTTGCGGATGACGCGCGCGAGCTGGTCGTAGAACACCTGTGAATACAGTTCGCCGGCGATGCCGAAACGCGGCGGATCGTGCAGGATCGCATCGACCGAAGCGGTCTCCAGCCCTTCGATCTCCTGCGACACGTCACCCTGGCCTAGCGCAAGCCGGCCGCCGCTGCTTTCCGCGTCCGGATCGGGCGACCACGGATTGAGCGTGCGCAGCCATAGCACATCCGGATTCTTCTCGAACGAGCGGATACGGGTCACCCCACCTTCCAGGCAGCACGCGGCGAAGTAGCCCAGGCCGCCGCAGGTATCCAGCACGGTCTTGCCGGCCGGCGCGATCAACGCGACCTTGCGGCGGGCATCCTCGAACGGGGACACCTGCGCGCTGGGCAGCATCTTGATGCCGTCGATTTCGAAGGTCGGCGCGTCCCAGTCGGTCGGCACCAGCTTGATCAACGCCGAGCCGAAGCGCGAGATGGCCAGGAATTCCTCGCCGTCCCAGTAGTACAGGGTGCGGTCCTTGGTCTTGCCGGGATAGGCGTAGGTCTCCCCCTTCCACTGCCAATGGTCCGCCGACAGCGTGGCGGTGCCGGTGGAGCGGCCGAGGTCGAGCGAGCCGGTCCATTCGCCGGTGCCGGCATCGCGGGCGCGGGTCAGGCTCTCGGCGAGCGGGCGGGTCAGCAGGGGGCCGGTGTAGTGGGGCACGGGATCTAAGTCCGCGGCGCGAGCGCCAGACGGTATGGCAGTCAGGGGTGGGCATCGTACCTGAGAAGCCGCTGGCCGGCCGTCATGGCGCCCCGAGCTGCGGGGATTCCGACCCACGTGTGGGCGGGTATCCGAGGCGCCGGCGGGGAGTGCGCTGATCGAACTGCGCAGGGACGCTTCGGATACTTGGGTCATGTCCTACGACCACATCCTCTGGCCGACCGGTACCACCTACTTCTTCAGTGCGCACCTGCGCGATCGCAGCAGCAGCCTGCTGGTGGAACAGGCGCAGATCCTGCGGCTGGCGTTCCGGGTGGCGCAGCAGGCGCGGCCGTTCCGGATCAACGCGATCGTGGTGCTGCCAGACCATCTGCACGGCGTGTGGACGCTGCCGGAGGGCGACGAGGAGGGCCACCGCCGCTGGGCGCAGGTCCAGGCGATCTTCGACCGCCAATTGCCGATGGCCGATCCACGGCTGCAACTCCGGCGTGATCGCAGCCTGCGGCCACTTTGGCACAACGGCTTTCGCGAGCATCGGATCGTGGATGCCGAGGATCTGCAGCGGCATGTGGCCTATGTGCACCACAACCCGGTCAAGCATGGGCATGTGCGTGACGCGACGCAATGGCCATACAGCTCGATTCATCGCGGTCGCCGCGAAGCCGAGGAGGGCGACTGACGCATGGGGATGGGGGCTTGCCCACGGAGGCGTGCGGCAGGCGGTATCGGGGGATGGGTGTTGCGGACCGGGCTACTGGTGCGGGCGTGCGGTGGGCCGCAGCCGGCACCAGTGGCCCGGTAGGGGGGCGCGAAGCATCTTGGCAATCAGGGGCATTTCACCGGGAACACCGGCCCGGCGCCGATCAAGACCAGTGCCATGTAGTCGCTGTCCTTTGCTTTGCCTTTGAGTGTGGCACCGGGGTTGAACTTGAAGATGCCGAAGCCGCCACCGGGACGCACCAGGGCCTTGTTGATCTGGTCGGCATCGTCGCGGAAGAACTGGGCGATCTCTGTGCGGCTGGATTCCTGCAGCGGCGTGGCATCGCGCTGCCATTGCTCATCGCGGTTGAAGGACACGTAGTACTGGCCCTGCTGCTGATCGATACGGAACTCCGCCGGCTTGCGCGCGTGGGTGGAGAAGCAGCCGAGCATCGGATCGGAGGAGAACACGCCGACGCTGTTGTCCTTGCCGCAGCCGGTCAGCAGGAGGGGGGACAGGAGGAGCAGGCTGGAGAACAAGCTGGGCAACAAGCGCATGGCGATTCCTGTCGGCGGATGTTTCAGCATTGTCCAACACCGCATGAAAAGATCCCGTCTGTGTGCGTCGCGGGCGATGGTGTACGGTGACGCGATCCTCAGGAGACAACCGTGCCGCCAGATGCTCCCCAAGCGCCGCGCTCACCGTCGACGGTGCCGATCTCGGCTCAGCGACTCCCGCTGCTCGGCTTGGTCAGCTTCCTCGGCCTCCCCATCGGTGCCGCCGCTGCGCACATCGCCACCGCCGCCAACCACGGGGTCACCGCAGGCGCCAGCACCACCGGCGTCTCCATCGGCGTCCTCGCCTCAGCGGCCGTGGGTCTGATCGCCACGGTCGGCTCGCGCGTGCGTCAGGAACGCTGGCCGTGGCTGGGCATCATCGGCGCGGTACTCAGCGCCGCGCCGCTGGTGCTGTTCCTGGTTGGGATGATGTTCAAGCACTGAGCCAAGCCGTCCGCTCAGTGCCGGTGCCGTCGCCATGCGTTCCACACATGCGTGCTGGCCAACAGCAGGCTGCCGACCACGGTCATCGGGGTCTCGGCCTCATGGCTCGGCCAGCCCATGGCGCCGGCCAGCAGCAACAGCAGCCCGACCAACGCGGCGGCCATCGCCAGCACGGGCAGGCGGTGCTGGCGGTGCGCGCGCCACAGCGCGAAGCCGGTCACCGGCGCGGCAATCGCCACAAACAGGGCATGCACCCACTCGGCCTCTGCCCACACGCCCATCAGCGGGAGCATCGCCGCGAGCAGCGGCAGGGCCAGGCAGTGCAGCAGGCATAGGCCGGACAGCGCGATGGCGCCGGCATCCAACAGGGCAGAGGATCGCTTCATGGGGCGTGGGGTCTTGGTCTATGAATGTTATATAGTAACATTTCACTTCCCCTCCAGACCTGCTCCGCCATGACTGCCTCTGCTGCCCTTCATGATTCCCGTCTTCCGGTGACGGTGCTGTCCGGCTTCCTCGGTGCCGGCAAGACCACCCTGCTCAATCAGCTGCTGCGCAACCGCGAGGGCCGCCGGGTGGCGGTGATCGTCAACGACATGAGCGAGATCAATGTCGACGCGCAGCTGGTCCGCGATGGCGGCGCGGCGCTGAGCCGCACCGAGGAGACGCTGGTGGAGTTCAGCAACGGCTGCATCTGCTGCACGCTGCGCGATGACCTGCTGCACGAGGTGCGCAGGCTTGCGGCGGAGGGGCGCTATGACTATCTGTTGATTGAATCGACCGGGATCGCCGAGCCGATGCCGGTCGCGGCGACCTTCTCGGTGCGCGATGAGGCCGGCTTCAGCCTCAGCGACATCGCGCGGCTGGATACGCTGGTGACGGTGGTCGATGGCGCGCAGTTCCTGCTGGACTTCGGCTCCAGCGATCGGCTGATCGACCGCGGGCAGCAGGCCGGTGAGGATGACGACCGTGGCGTGGTGAATCTGCTTGCCGAGCAGATCGAGTTCGCCAACGTGATCGTGGTGAGCAAGTGCGATCTGATCGACGACGACACGCTGCAGTCCACGCTGGCCGTGCTGCGCGCGATGAACCGCGATGCGCGGCTGGTGCTGTCCGAGCACGGCAACGTGCCGCTGCACGAGGTGCTTGATACCGGCCGCTACGACTTCGTCAAAGCCCAGCTGGCACCAGGCTGGATGCAGGCGCTGCGCGGGCAGCACACGCCGGAGACCGAGGAATACGGCATCACCAGTTTCGTCTACCGCTCGCGCCGGCCGTTCCATCCGCAACGCTTTGCGCGCTTGCTGGACACCGGGCTGGGCAGCGTGATCCGCAGCAAGGGTTTCTTCTGGCTGGCCAACCGCATGGACTCGGTGGGCGAGCTGTCCAGTGTCGGTGCGGCCACGCAGACCTCGGTCGCGGGGGTCTGGTACGCCTCGCGCGAGCGCATGGAGGCGGGCCTGGAGAACACCGTGCCCGAGCTGCCGCCCATGCGCGTGCCCTACACGGATATCGGCTGGGCCCGCCAGCAGGCGTCGTGCTGGACCGCGCCGCTGCCCACCGTGGATCAGGTCGGCGATGCGGGCGAGTACCAGGCGATGCGCCGGCTGTGGCATCCCTGGTGGGGCGACCGCCGCCAGGAGCTGGCGGTGATCGGCGTTGCGATGGACGAGCACGCGGTGTGTGCCGAGCTGGATGCCTGCCTGCTCAACGATGAGGAACTGCGCGCCGGGCCGCTGTTGTGGCAGTTGTTGCCGGATGCGTTCCCGGCGTGGGCGCGCGCTTAGCCGAACGCTTTACACCGGCGTCAACTGCCAACCCTGATCGGATGCGCGCAGGGTATGGCTCAAGCCGACCGCCTGCAGCAGCGCGTCATCGTGCGACACGATCATCAACGTGCCGCTGTACCTGCTGAGCATCTGCTCCAGCGCGGCCAGCGAGGGCAGGTCGAGGTGATTGCCGGGTTCGTCGAGCAGCAGCAATTGCGGCGGCGTCTGCGCGTACAGCACGGACGCCAGCGCCGCCTTCAGGCGTTCGCCACCGCTGAGCGTGGCCAACGGCCGCAGGCTGCGCTCGGCATCCAGGCCGAGCAGGGCCAACTGCGTGCGCAGCGTGCCTTCGTCGGCCACCGGATGCGCGCGCTGCAGGAGTGACAGCGCTGATGCGTCATCGGGCAGCATCGTGAGGGACTGATCGAGCAGGGCGACGCTGGCCGAGACCTCGACATGCCCCGACACCGGCACCAACGTGCCGGCCAGCAGCCGCAGCAGCGTGGATTTGCCACTGCCGTTGCGGCCCTGCACGCCGATCCGCTGGCCGCGCTGCACGGTGAGATCCAGCGTGTTCCCGGGCGCCTGCACCCACGGCAGTTCGGCGGCGATGAGCTCGGCCACGCGCTGAGGCCCGGGCTGACGGATCACCGGGGCGAGCAGGGCGATTTCGATGTCCTGCTCCACCTCGCCGGCAGCCTCGCGCACGCGCGCATCCAGTTCGGTACGTCGCTCGCTCTGCTGTGTTTGCCAGCGGCCGGCGCTGTGCTCGCTGCGGTTCTTCATGCCACCGAGCAGGATCGGTGCCTGGTTGGCGGTGCGTGCATCGCGTGTGGCGCGCGCCTGCCGATGCTCCATGCGCTCACGCTGATCGTGCAGCTCGGTCTGCTGCTGGCGACGCTCGCGCTTGCGCAGCGCCAGCTGGGCCTCGACACTGCGCCGCTCGTCCTGCTTCTGTTCGGCGTAGAGATCGTAGTTGCCGCCGTACTGGCGCAGCCCGCTTGGCGACAGTTCGACGATGCGCGCCATGTGCCGCAGCAGCGTGCGGTCGTGGCTGATCACGATCAGGCCGCCGTGCCAGCGCTGCAGCGCCTCGATCAGGCGTGCGCGATGGGCGGCGTCGAGGTGGTTGCTGGGTTCATCCAGGATCAGCCCCTCGGCACCGGACAGGAACGCACCGGCCAGCGCGACCTGCATCGCTTGGCCACCACTGAGCGTGGCCGCCGGCCGCAGGGGATCCAGCGCGGGCAGCCCGAGCAGCTGCCATTGCGCCTGCAACTGCTCGCGGAGGTCCCAGCGCTCCCCCACACGGGTGAAGTCGTCCGGATCGACGCTGCCGGCTTCGATACGGTGCAGGGCATCAAGCACCGCGCCGACGCCGGCCAGATCGGCGATACGGCCGGCGGGCACGCCGCTGTGCTGCGTGAGCAGGTGCACCGGCCCGCTGCGCACGATGCGGCCGGCGGTGGGCGTGAGATCGCCACTGAGCAGGAGCGCGAGCAGGCTTTTGCCCACGCCGTTGCGCCCGACCAGGCCGGTCGGGGTGCCGTCGAACGCGGCGGACAGTTCGGAAAACAGGACCCGGCCGTCGGGCAGGGTATGCGTCACGCGATCGAGCGTGAGAGCGAATGCGGTCATGCGACCTCCATTGGATGCCAAAGACTCCCCTCCTGCGGAACAGGTGGGTGGAGACGGGCCGTCAGACGACGGCGGCATCAATGGCGCATGTAGGGCTACCTCGGTAACAAAGGCGGCTGGCTGCCGCGCGGCCAGTATAAAACCGCCCGGCGGCAGGGCGATGAACGCCGCCTGCTCAGCAGCTGACCCCGGTCAGCCGGGCGCTGATGAAATCGATGAAGACCCGCAGCTTGGGCAGCACATGGCGGCCGGAGGGCCACAGCAGGTAGAAGGTGCCGCAGGCATGGATGCGGTCGGCCATCACGCGCTGCAGGCGGCCGTCAGCCAGTGCCTCGCGCACCGAGTGCTCGGGGATGTAGGCGATGCCGCGCCCGGCGAGCGCGAAGGCCAGCCGCGCTTCGATCGTATTGCTGACCATCGAGACCGGCAGTGCCAGCGGCGCTGCGCCCGGCATCTGCGGCAGCGGCCACGGCTCCAGCTTGCCGCTGCTGGGGAAGCGGTAGTGCAGGCAGTCGTGCTGCAACAGGTCCTCGGGCACGCGAGGCGTGCCGCGGCGGGCGAGGTAATCCGGGGAGGCGACCAGATAGCGCGGAAACACGCCGAGCTGCCGGGCGCTGAGGCGCGAGTCGGTCGGCGCGCTGACCCGCAGCACGGCATCGAAGCCTTCCTCGATCACATCCACCAGCCGGTCATCGAAATCCAGCTCCAGGCGGATGCCCGGATAAGCGGCCATGAACTCGGTGAGCAGCGGCAGCGAGATATCACCCACCAGCGGCAGGCTGACCCGCAGCACCCCCGTGGGCGCCTCGGTCTGCTGGACCAGCTCGTCGCGGGCGGCGTCACGCTCATCGAGGATGCGGCGGCACCGGACCAGGAAGCGCTCGCCCTCGGCGGTGAGGGTGACGCTGCGGGTGCTGCGATGGAACAGCCGCACGCCCAGCGCCTGCTCCAGCCGCGACACCGTCTTGCCGGCGGCCGAGGCGGAGATGCCGAGCATGCGGCCGGTCTCGACGAAGCTGCGGGTGTCGGCGACCTGCACGAAGGTCTGCAGGTTGCCAAGGTTGTCCAGGGCTGACATGGGCGCTTGCATGGGAAGAGAGGAGTCACTGTAGCGGCCGGCAGCGCGTGCGGGGGCTGGGAGGGATGCCCAGGGCCGCAACGCTGCGATGCGGGGGCGGCAGGTTCTGGTTCCAGACCTTGCGGGACAGGCATTCGAGCGATTGCGGCCATGCAGCTCCGGAATGTGCGGAGCGTCACCCCGCTGTTTCGATGGCGGCCCAACGCCTACGGTGGCGCTCCCCCTTCCCCTGGTACACCGATGTCTGCCCTCACTGACCTTCGCGATCTCTCCTCCAGCAGCGATACGGCCCCCACCCAGGCGCGCCCATGAGCGGGCACGCGGTCGATTCCAACGCCGTCCCCCTGCCCAACGCCGCCAGCCGGTTGCCCTTCGGCGGGCTGCTCGCCCTGGCCTGCGCAGGCTTCATCACCATCCTCACCGAGGCATTGCCGGCCGGCCTGCTGTCCCCGATGAGCGCCGATCTCGGCGTCAGCCGCGCGTTGGTCGGGCAGTTGGTGACGATCTACGCGCTGGGCTCGCTGGTCGCCGCACTGCCGATGACCGCATTGACCCGGCGCTGGCCGCGCCGTCCGTTGATGCTCACCGCGATCGCCGGCTTCGTGGTGGTCAACACCATCACCGCGATGACGCACCACTACGGCTTGATGCTGGTCGCGCGCTTCTGCGCGGGCATCAGCGCGGGCCTGCTGTGGTCGCTGGTGGCCGGCTATGCCAGCCGCATGGTGGTGCCGCAGCTGCAGGGCCGCGCGATCGCCGTGGCGATGGTCGGCACGCCGCTGGCACTGTCGTTGGGCATCCCGGCCGGTACGCTGCTGGGCCAGACCATCGGCTGGCGCTGGGCGTTCGGGTTGATGTCGCTGCTCAGCGTCGGCCTGCTGGTGTGGGCGCGGCTGGTGCTGCCCCCGCTGCCGGCCCCGGGCGCGGCGGCCCAGCAGCCGCTGGGCAACGTACTGCGGCTGCGCGGCATGCGGACCGCCCTGCTGACGATGTTCCTGTACGTGCTGGCGCACAACGTGCTCTACACCTACATCGAACCGTTCGCGGCGCTGTCCGGCGCCGCGGCGTGGCTGGATCGTCTGCTGCTGGTGTTCGGCGTGGCCGCGCTGGTCGGCATCTGGATCACCGGCCTGCTGGTGGACCGCTGGCTGCGCGCGCTGGTGATCGCCAGCACGGTGGCCTTCGCACTCTCGGCGGTGGCGTTCGGCCTGTGGCCGGGCTCGCCGTGGGTGCTGGTGATCGGCACGGTGGTCTGGGGAATCTCCTTCGGTGGCGTCCCCACGTTGTTCCAGACTGCCGTGGCGCGTCGTGCCGACGAGGCCGGGGACATCGCGCAGTCGTTCGTGGTGACCGGCTGGAATCTGGCCATCGCGCTGGCGGGCATCGTCGGCGGCGTGATGCTGGAAACCGTCGGTGAACGCTGGCTGCCCGCGGTCCTGCTGGTGCTGCTGCTGGCCACGTTGATGGTAGTGCTGCGCCAGCCGCGTGCCTGGGCGCCGATCACGCACTGAGCCCAGCCGCCGCACCCGGCAAGGTGGAGCGCCATACCCGGCGCTATGCTGGGGCCGGGTATCGCGATGGGAGCAGCGGGTGCGCAAGGGATTCTTTCGATGGGGAGTGCTGGCACTGCTGTGCCTGGCCGGTATCGCGCACGCGGCGGAGCCGGAGCGGCGCATCGCGCTGACCATCGACGATCTGCCCTGGCAGCGTCTGGACGAACGCGCAGAGCCCGCGCTTGCCGCGCGCCATGCGCAGTTGATCGCGGCCCTGAAGCAGGCCGACGTGCCGGTGGTGGGCTTCGTCAATGAGGTCAAACTCGAGGTAGATGGACGGGTGCAACCTGCGCGCGTGCAGATGCTGCGCGACTGGCGCGATGCCGGGTTCGAGCTGGGCAACCACACGTTCGGCCATGTCGATCTGCACGCGATCGGGCTGGCCGCGTATGAGCAGGACATCCTGCGCGGTGAGGTGACGCTGCGCCCGTTGCTGGCCGAAACCGGGCAGGCACCGCGCTGGTTCCGGCACCCGTATCTGCGTGCCGGGCAATCCCCGGAAGAACGTGCTGCGCTGGGCGTATTCCTGCAGCAGCACGGCTACCGGATCGCACCGGTGACCGTCGACAACAGCGAGTGGATCTGGGCGTTCGCCTACGACCGGGTGCGTGATACCGAGACCGATCCGGTCGCGCGTGAGGCCCGCCTGCGCCAGCTGCGCCGCGGCTATGTGCCGTACATGCTCAACAAGCTGGACTACTACGAGCAGCAGGGACAGCAGCTGCTGGGCCGGCTGCCTGCACAGGTGTGGTTGATCCACGCCAATGCGCTCAGCGCGGACTGCGTGGGAGAACTGGTCGCAGCCACGCGCCGGCGCGGCTATCGCTTCATCACGCTGGAGGCGGCCCTGCAGGATCCGGCCTACCAGCACGCCGACGGTTACAACGGCGCCGGGGGCATCAGCTGGATCCAGCGCTGGGCCATGGCCGAGAACAAGCCGAAGGCGTTCTATGCTGGCGAGCCGCAGGTACCGGCGTGGGTGATGACACTGGCGGGGCTGGAGGCCGAATAGACAGTCGGCTCAGCCGGGTTCGTCGTTGCCGGGCTTCTGCATGTCTTCCGGCGCCTGTCCGTACTGCTGCTTGCGCTGCTGGTGGAAGGCCACGAACTCGTCCGGCGGCAGTGCCTTGGAGAACAGCCAGCCCTGCCCGAACTCGACCTGGCGCGCCTGCAGGTAGGCGAGCTGCGCGGGCGTTTCCACGCCTTCGGCCACCGTGAACAGCCCCAAGGTCTTGGCCATGTCGATGATGTGCGAGGTGACCGGACTGGTGGCGCTGTCGGTCCCGATCGCATCGATGAACGACTTGTCGATCTTCAGCGCATCCAGTGGCAGTTGCTGCAGGTACTGCAGGCTGGAATAGCCGACACCGAAATCATCGATTGCCACGCAATGACCGATGCGGCGCGCGTTGGCGAGGCTGGTACGCGCCCGGCGGATGTCGATGAAACCGCGCTCGGTCGCCTCCAGCCAGATCTGCTGGGGATGGATGCCGGTGCCCTGCAGTTTGGCGCTCAGTACCTTCAGCGCCCGTCCGCTGCTGACATCCTCGGCGGCCAGATTGATCGCGATGTGTGCGGTGCGGTCCTGTATCAACAACTCGCGCATGTCGGCGATCACGTGATCGATCACCTGGTCGGTCAGTGCCTCGATCAATCCCGCCTCTTCGGCCAGAGGAATGAACAGGTCCGGCCGCACCAGGCTGCCATCGGGTCGGCGCCAGCGCACCAGCGATTCAGCGCCCACGCAGATGCCGGTATCCAGCTCGATGATCGGCTGGTAGTGCATGAAGAACTCGCGCCTGCGCACGGCGGTGGCCAGCTCACCGCGCAGCGAGAGCCGCCGCCGCGACAGCCAGATCACGCCGCCGATCACCGCCAGCGCACCGAGCACACCCAGCGGAATGAACTGCCAGATCTGGTGGCGGAAGGCCGCCACCAGGTCAGTGCGCGGCGCCGTCGCGACCGCCAGCCATTCCTGGTCCTGCGCGGTGGCGTACAGCGTCTGACCTTCGATACCGCTGGCCGGGTCGCGCAGCAGTCGCTGCAGCAGGGCCTGGTCCTGGATGTCCTGCTGCGCGATCAGGCGCCCGTCGGGGCTGGCGACGGCCAACCGCACATTGGGGTCGGCGATCACGTCGACCAGCCGCGCCGGGTCGATCAGGATGTCGTAGCGCCCGTAGCTCAGGGCCATCAGCGGCTGCTGGCGGCTGCCGGCCAGCGGCTGCACGCCCAGCGTGATGCCGGCACCTTCGGCGGTCACGTACGTCGGCGTGGGCTGCACGATCTCGGCGTCCATCGGTCCCCAGGAGGTGCAGATCAGCCGGCCGTTCTCGAAGTAGCTCACCTGCTCGGCCGAATGGGTGCTCATCACCAGGCGGCGCATCAGCCGCAGGTGCTCGGGTGAGCAGGCCTGCAGCGGGCTCTGCTCAAGCTCGCGCAGGGTGTCCAGCGCACCTTCGTATGACCGGTGTGCCCGCTGCAGGGTGCGCTCGGCAGTGGTCTGCAGGCGCACCTGCTCGGACTCGCTGACCCGGCTCCAGGTGAAGTACAGCACGGTGGCGATCGGCACCAGGGCACCCAGCAGGGCCAGCAGGATGGTGACGGCGATGATCCGGGCGCGGTTCAAGCAGATCTCGATGCCTCGTCGAAAGGGGGTTCCATGGCAGCCCGGCGGGCCAGGGCAGTCGCGGCCCCGAGCCGCTATATGACCATCAGTGCGCGGGGATTGAAACCAGGGCCGTGCGATGCCGCCCGGCGAGGTGGCGTGGCCGACGACGGAGCGCGGACGAAACCGGCTGTTTCCGTCACCCGTCCCTGCCGCCGGACACTCTGGTCGCGCGGGTGATCAGCCCGGTATTCACCTTCGGTTCGCGCCCCCGGCCGGATGATCGCGCCGCACCCTTCCGTGCCCCGCTCCGAGCCCGATGAATCCGACCTTGCCTGCCGCGTTGGCCCTGGTGTCGTTGCTGCTGCCTGGCCTGGCATCGGCGCGCACGGTCTATCGCTGCGTGCAGAGCAACACGGTCAGCCTGGCCACCGCCCCCGAGCCGGGCTCCAAGTGCACCCCGCAGCAGATCGACGACAACGCGGTGCAGACCCCCAACCTGTGGGGCAACATGGGCACCTTCAGCGGCACCCTGTACGAACGTGAGCAGGACGGTGCACTGGTCTACTCGACCCGCAACCTGCCGGGCTCGCGGGTGTTCCTGAAGTTCACCGTCGCCACACCACCCGGCGAGCCGGCGCACGAAGGCCTCGGCAAGGTCGGCGCGCCGCAGTTGAACCGGCACGCCAAGCAGTTCAAGGCGGCAGCCAAAGCCACCGGGGTGGACGATGCCTGGCTGCGCGCGATCGCCCATGCCGAGAGCAATTTCGATGCCGGTGCGATCTCGCCCAAGGGCGCGCAGGGCGTGATGCAGCTGATGCCCGATACCGCGACCGAATACGGCGTGGCCGATCCGCTCTCGGCGGAGCAGTCGATCAGTGGCGGCGCGCGTTACATGAAAGCGTTGCTGCGGCGCTACAAAGGCGACCGCGTACTGGCTGCGGCTGCGTACAACGCCGGGATCGGTGCGGTGACGCGCTACAAGGGCGTGCCCCCGTATGCCGAGACGCTGGCCTATGTGGAAAAGGTCAGCGCGTTGTACGTGCGCTACCGCGAAGCGATGGGGTTCAAGGTGGAGACGCCGGCGAAGTAGGGGCGGTGCTTCAGGGCGGTACGTCCTTCCTTGGCGACAGCCCCGATTGAAACCGGAACGTGGCATCCACACACATCGCTGTCGCCGTGCAGGGTTTGCAGGCACGCTGCGAGCGGCTAAGGTCGTGTCCCGAACAGCAGCAGGCAAGGACAGCGATGACGCTCGGACGATGGACGATGGTGGTGCTGATCGCCGCCCTGATGGCGGCAGCGTTGGCCTGGACCTTCCTGCGCGAACCGGCGCCGCCGGCACCGCCACCGGGACCGGTAGCGACGGCTCTGGGCTGGACACCGCAGATCAGCGTGCTGGCCGGCGACGGCGTCAGCGGCACTGCGGACGGCCCCGCCCTCCAGGCGCGCTTCGCCGATCCGTACGGCCTGGCCGTGGATGCACACGGCGTGGTGTACATCGCCGATGCCGGCGACAACAACCGCATCCGCCGCCTGCATCCCGATGGCCGCGTGGACACCCTGGCCGGGCAGGGCGAAGGCTGGCGCGATGGCGCTGCCCTGCAGGCGCAGTTCAACACGCCCTCCGGGATCGCGCTGGATGCGGCCGGCAACGTCTTCGTCGCCGATACCGGTAATCACGTGATCCGCCGCATCGCGGTGGACGGCACCGTGAGCACGCTGGCCGGTGATGGCCAGCGGGGCTTCGTCGACGGGCCGGCCGCGCAGGCGCGTTTCGATGGGCCGATGGGCGTGGCGGTGGACGCCAACGGCCGCGTGTACGTGGCCGATACCTACAACGACCGCATCCGCGTCATCGAACCCGATGGACGGGTGCATACCGTCGCCGGTGGTGAGCGCCCGGGGCTGGTGGAGGGCATCGGCGCGGCCACCCGCCTGGATACGCCGGTGGCGCTGGCGTTGGATCCGCAGGGCAATCTGCTGATCGCCGACCTGTTCAACAACGCGATCCGCCAGCTCGCGCCGGACGGCACGCTGAGCACCCGCGTGGCCGATGGCGGCCTGCTCAGTGGTCCGCTGTCGTTGGCGGTGACCCACGACGGGGTGATCTACGCCAGCGACATCAACGGCAAGGTGGTGCAGATCTCGGCGCAGGGTCATCAGCTGGCCTTGGCCGGCGTACCGCCGCAGCCGCGCTTCGCCCGTCCCACCGCGCTCGCGCTGGATGCCGACGGTGGGCTGTACCTGGCCGATGCCGCGTCCTACCGTGTGCACCGGCTGCATGCGCTGGCGGCAGGAGCGACCGCACCGCCTGCGCTGATCGGCCCGGCGCCGGACGCGCCGCTGCCGAAGACCGCCGGCCGTTGGCCGCTGGCCCCGCAGGACGGCTGGCATGAGGTGGTCGGCACGCTGGGTGAAGTGCGTGGCGACTTCAAGGGCGAGAGCCGCCACCACCTGCATGGCGGCTTCGATATCCGCGGTGATGTCGGCCAGCCGGTGCTGGCGATTGCCGATGGCAAGGTGGATACGCCGTTCGCGGCGTGGTCGGTCGGTGGCCAGGCCGAGGGGCTGTCACTGGGCCGGCTCAAGTACATCCACATGAGGGTCGGCCGCGATCCGCGCGACCAGCCGTTCGATGCGCGCTGGCAGCAGCTGTTCGGTGAGGACGGCAAGCTCGAGCGCATCCGCGTGCGTCGCGGCACCCGTTTCGCTGCCGGTGAGGCGCTGGGCAGCATCAACCGGATGGCGCATGTGCACCTGAGCGTGGGCGCCAGCGGCTTCGAACGCAATGCGGTGGCGCTGGGCTTCACCGGCTATGCCGACACCTTCGCGCCGCGCATCACCGACGTGGCAGTGCTGGACGATCTGGATCAGCCGATCAAGGCCGGTGCCGATGGCCGCGTTGCGATCCCCCGCCAAGGTCCTGGCGTGCAGATCGTGGTGGAGGCGTGGGACCAGGTGGACCGCAATCTGCCACGGCGCCGGCTGGGGCTGTACCAGGTCGGCTATCAGGTGCTGGATGCCCAAGGCCAGCCGTTGGCCGGCTACGAGCAGCCGCGCTTCAACATCGTGTTCAACCGGATGCCGCGCGAGGACAGCGCCACCCGGGTGGCCTACGCGCCGGACAGTGGCATCACCGTGCATGGCAGTGCGGTCACACGGTTCCGCTACCTGGTCACCAACACCGTGCGCGATGGGTTGGTCGAGACCGGGCGCTGGCAGCCGGATGCGTTGCCCGCCGGCGACTACATCCTGCGTGGCAGTGCGCGTGACTACAGCGGCAATGAGGCGATCGGGCCACGTGATCTGAAGGTCACGCTGCTGCCCTGAGCGGGATCAGGCGCCGACGCGCACGCGCTCGGCGTCCATGTCGGCCAGCGGGCGCACCTCGATGCTGCCGAAACGCGACCACGGGAACTGCTGGGCGATGCGCATCGCCTCGGCGTGGTCCGGCGCGTTGATCAGATTGAAGCCGGCCAACAATTCGTGGGTCTCGGCGAACGGACCATCGGTGATCCGGGTCTGGCCCTGGCGCACGCGTAGCGTGCGCGCGCTGTCCACCGGTTCCAGCTTCTGTGCGAGCACCAGCGTGCCTTCGGCCTGCAACCGGTCGGCGTGCTGCAGGCAGTCGTGCATCAGGCGGTCGTACGCGTCGCCGGGCAGGGCCTGCAGCAGCCCCTCGTCGATGTAGATCAGCAACAGGAATTGCATGGCCGGACCAGGAGGAGCGGGGGGACACCGCATGATGCCCCAGCCCGCGCCCGTGACGTGTTGCAGCGCCGCAGCGGCGCCCCGTTCAGGGGCGGAAAAACAAATTCCTGCGGCGTGTCGATTTGCGCCCCCCTGGCACGTTGTATCCAGTGAACGGCCCGCGCTTCGGGCTGGCACACAGGAGCACCCCGTGAAAGTCATGGTACTGGTCAAGGCAACCGCGGCCACCGAGGCCGGTCAACTGCCGAGCGAGCAGGAGATCCGCGCCATGGGCGCGTACAACGAGCAGCTGGTCCAGGCCGGGATCATGCTGGCCGGCGAGGGCCTGCACCCGACCTCGCGCGCCCGCCGGGTGGCGTTCGGCAGCGAATCGCCGCGTGTCATCGATGGGCCCTTCGCTGACACCCGCGAGCTCGTCTGCGGGTTCTGGCTCTGGCAGGTGCGCTCGCTGGACGAGGCCACTGAATGGCTCAAGCGCGCCCCGTTCGCCCCGGGCGATGTGGTCGAGCTCCGCCCGATCCTCAGCGCCGAGGATTTCGGCGATGCCTTCACTCCTGAATTACAGGCGCAGGAACAGCGTCTGCGCGACCAGATCGGCACGGCCGATTGATCCATCCCGCATCCCCGGAGCACACCCATGAAACTGATTCCGTTCCTTGGCTTCAACGGCAAGACCCACGAGGCCATGGCCTTCTACGCGCAGGTGCTCGGCGGCAAGGTCACCTCGGAGATGAAGTACCGCGATATGCCACCGATGGAGAGCCAGGAGGGCTGTGGCGAGATGCCGCCGGAAGCGCTGGACCACGTTGCCCACAGCCAGCTGGAGGTGGGTTCGGCGATCCTGATGGCGGCCGATGGGCCATCTTCCGAGGGGCAGGGCAGCACCACGATCAACATCGAGGTCGACTCGATCGAGGACGCCGAGCGCGTGTTCAACGCGCTGGCCGACGGAGGTGAGATCAAGATGCCGATCACCGAAACCTTCTGGGCCCATCGCTGGGGCTTTCTGATCGACCGCTACGGCAAGCCTTGGATGGTCAACTGCATGAAGCAGCCCTGAGCCCGGACGGGCGCGATGGCACCCCGCCGCGCAGCTTGTACCCGCCTCGCACCGGTGGTCTGATCAGCCGCATGGACACGGCACTGACGCAACGACTGGAGACGATCTGGCGCATGGAGTCGCCAGTGCTGACCGCCCGCCTGACCCGCCTGCTTGGCGGCGATGTCGGCCGTGCCGAAGAGCTGGTCCAGGACACCTGGCTGGCCGCGCTGGAGCGCTGGCCCAGCCAGGGTGTACCAGACAATCCCGGAGCGTGGCTGATGACCACCGCGCGCAACCGCGCCATCGATGTGCTGCGCCACCACCAGCGCGTCGCCGGCCAGCATGCGCAGTACGGCAGTGAGCTGGAGCCACTGCCGTTGCCGTCGCCCGACGACAGCGGTGCGCTGGAAGACGACATCGGCGACGACCTGCTGCGGTTGATGTTCGTCGCCTGCCACCCAGTGCTGGCCGCCGATGCGCGCGTGGCATTGACGCTGCGGCTGCTCGGCGGGCTGACCACCGAGGAGATCGCGCGCGCCTTCCTCGCCCCGGAGCCGACCATCGCCCAGCGCATCGTGCGCGCCAAACGCACGCTGGCGCAGAAGCAGGTGCCGTTCGACGTGCCCCGCCAGGCGGCGCTGCCGGAACGGTTGGCCTCGGTGCTGGAGGTGGTCTACCTGATCTTCAACGAAGGCTATGCCGCCAGTGCCGGCGATGACTGGATGCGCCCGGCGTTGTGCGACGAAGCGCTGCGGCTGGGCCGCGTGCTGGCCAGCCGCCTGCCCGCCTGGCCGCAGGTGCAGGGTCTGCTCGCGTTGATGGAACTGCAGGCATCGCGCACCGCTGCCCGCACCGATGCGACGGGTCACCCGATCCTGCTGCCGGACCAGGACCGCACGCGCTGGGACTGGCTGCAGATCACCCGTGGGCAGGCGGCCCTGCAGCAGGCGGTGGCGCTGGGCGGTAGCGACGATCCCTATGTATTGCAGGCGGCCATCGCCGAGTGCCATGCGCGCGCACGCCGCGCCGAAGACACCGATTGGGCGCGGATGACCGCGTTGTACGCGCGGCTGGCCCAGCGCCAGCCCTCGCCGGTGATCGCGCTGAATCACGCGGTTGCCTTGTCCCGGGCACAGGGTGCGGCGGCGGCATGGCCGCTGGTCGATGCGCTGGCTGACGATGCACGCTTGCGCGACTACGCGCCGCTGGCCGCGGTGCAGGGTGATCTGTTGGCCCAGCTGGGCCGTCACGACGAAGCGCGCGCGGCCTTTTCGCGTGCGGCGGCGCTGACCGCCAACGCACGTGAGAAGGCGCTGCTGCTCGCCCGCGCGGCCGCTGTGTAGACCGGCACTGCACCGCACGGCAGCTCTGGCCTACACTCGGGCGATTGTCGGTCAGTCATGAGGTGCAGCGTGAAGCGTGTGGTAATCAGCCTGTTGGCGTTGTCGGTGTCGTCGGCCTTGATGGCCGCCACCCCCAAATTCGATGGCGCGCGGATCTCCGCGGACGTCAAGGAATTGGCCTCCGATGCCTATGAAGGCCGCTCGCCGGCCACGGCCGGTGAAGAGAAGACGATCGCCTTCCTGAGCAAGCAGTTCGCGGCGGCCGGGCTGCAGCCGGGCGGCGACCTCAAGGACGGCAAGCGCCTGTGGACCCAGGCCGTGCCGCTGCTCAAGGGCGATATCGTCGGCACCCCGAGCCTCTCTCTGAGCAGCAAGGGCACGCCGCAGACGCTGAGCCAGGGCAAGGAAATCGCCGTGCGTGCCGCCATGAACGGTGCCAGCGAGGTGGACATCAAGAATGCGCCGCTGGTCTTCCTCGGCTACGGCGTCAAGGCCGGCGAGCGCAACTGGGACGATTTCAAGGGTGTGGACCTGAAGGGCAAGATCGCGGTCGTGCTGATCAACGATCCGGACTTCGAAACCGGCCAGGGCGATTTCGACGGCAAGGGCATGACCTACTACGGCCGTTGGACGTACAAGTACGAAGAAGGCGCGCGCCAGGGCGCCCTCGGTGTGCTGATCGTGCACGAGACCGCACCGGCTTCGTATGGCTGGGCCACCGTGGCCGGCTCCAACACCAACACCATGTTCGATGTGGTCCGCGACAACCCGGCCGAAGCGCATCCGCTGCTGGAAGGCTGGATCCAGCGCGATCTGGCGGTGGAACTGTTCAAGCGCTCGGGCCTGGATTTCGAGGCGCTCAAGAAGCAGGCGCAGACCCGCGACTTCAAGCCGGTCGAACTGAAGGGCGAGACCTTCTCGGCCAAGTACGCGGTCAAGACCGAGGTGATCACCTCGCACAACGTGGCCGCGCGCCTGGAGGGCAGCAAGCATCCCGACGAGACCGTGATCTACAGCGCGCACTGGGATCACATCGGCGTGGGCAAGCCCGACGCCAACGGCGACACCATCTTCAACGGTGCGCTGGACAACGCCAGCGGCACCGCCTCGCTGGTCGAGCTGGCGCGCGGCTTCGCCAAGGCCAAGCGGCCGGAGCGTTCGGTGCTGTTCCTAGCCGTCACCGCCGAGGAAAAGGGCCTGCTCGGCTCGGAGTACTACGCCAGCCACCCGCTGTATCCGCTCGGCAAGACCGTGGCGCTGATCAACATGGATGGCATGGCGCCCTTCAGCCCGTCGCGTGATTTCGGCATCTACGGTTCGGCCAAGCTCGAACTGCTGGACCAGCTCAAGGACGTCGCCAAGGGCTGGGACATCCGCTACACCCCGGATCCCAAGCCCGAAGCCGGCCTGTTCTTCCGCTCCGATCACTTCCCGTTCGCCAAGCGCGGCGTGCCGGCGGTGTCGTACTCGGCGGGTCAGGATTGGGTGGAAGGCGGCGTCGCCGCTGGCAAGGCAGCTTCGGATGACTACACCGCCAAGCGCTATCACCAGCAGGGTGACGAATGGCAGCCGGACTGGACCTTCGCCGGTGCCTCGCGCGATCTGGAAGTGCTGTACACGCTGGGCAATCAGCTGGCCAACTCGCGCGCCTGGCCGAACTGGAGTGAAGACTCCCAGTTCCGCGCCCCGCGTGACGCCAGCGCCGCCGAGCGGAAGTAAGACCGCGTCCGGCCGGCATCGCCGGCCGGACTCCCAACCCGGCGCCACGCCATGCGTGGCCAAGCAGTCCCGGACCCCGATGTAGAGCCACGCCATGCGTGGCCAAGCAGTCCCGGACCCCGATGTAGAGCCACGCCATGCGTGGCTTCGCGAACCCGGAACGCACGCCAGCCACCCATGGGGTGGCGCTACGCGACTTCATCCCCCCAAACCCCGCCTTCGTCGCATGCCGCTTGTTCGCACTCGCGGCAGGGCTATGCTCGCCTCACTCCCTATGTGATGACGCCGCCGTGTTCGCCAGCCTTTCCCTGATCTTCCGCATTCTGTTGGCCTGGGCCGCCGCCATCGTGGTGGCGGGGTTTGTCTGGAGTGGCTTCTTCCACGGCATGGACGAAGGTCCCGGCTGGGTGTTCGGCTTGCTGGCCCTGTTCGTGATGGTGACGGCCCTGGGCAGCTGCATCGCCCATATTCGCCGGGTCCAGCATGCGGCCGGGCGCCTGGACGCGGCCACCCTGTCCAGCCGCCAGCGGCGCCAGATCGAGGTCCCAATGGATGCGGGCCCCGCCTTCGCCCTGGTGGAAGCCGCCATCGCCGAGCTGCCGCGGGTTGAAGACATCGAAAGCGCACCGGGCAGCCTGCAGGTCCGTGCCTACGTACGCCGCGTGGATCCCTACAACGGCCGCCCACCGTCCCGCTGGAACCTGCCTGCGCGGCTGGCGATCAAGCGCAACAGCGTGCTCGCCACGGTCACGCCGGGGCAGGGCACCTGCAGTGTGACGCTGCTGTTCGAGCCCGATGCCGGCGTATGGGCCGATCTGCTCGCCGTTGACGAAGGCAGCAACCATGAGAACGCCGAAGCCGTCGGCCGTGCGATCACCCGCCGCGTGGCCGAGCAGCGCCGCGACGAGCAGGCCGCCGCCGAGCAGACCTCGACCGAGAAGGAACTGTCGGTGGCCAAGCTCAACCTGCTGCACGCCCAGGTCGAGCCGCACTTCCTCTACAACACGCTGGCCAACGCGCAGGTGCTGACCCGCACCGACCCGCCGCGCGCCGACCAGATGCTGGGACACCTGATCCAGTACCTGCGCAGCTCGCTGCCCAGCGTGGACGAATCGATGTCCACCCTGGGGGTGGAGCTGGAGCGCACCCAGGCCTACCTGGAAATCCTCAAGATCCGCATGGGCGCGCGCCTGGCCCTGCAGGTGGATGTGCCGCCGGCACTGACCAGCGTGCCGCTGCCCTCGATGGCCCTGCAGACCCTGGTCGAGAATGCGATCAAGCACGGGCTGGAACCCAAGCCGGGCGGTGGCACGGTATGGATCATCGCGCGCGCTTTCGAGGACCATGTCACCCTCACCGTGGCCGACGATGGCCTCGGCTTCGGGCAGGGCACCAGTGGTACCGGTATCGGCCTGAAAAACCTGCGCGAGCGCCTGCGCCTGACCTGCGGTGAGCGCGCCGGCGTGGCCATCGTGTCCAACTTCCCCAGCGGCGTGGCAGCGACGATTACCCTGCCGCGCGATGCCCGAGAGGCGATCCATGCAGCTTGATGCCCTTATTGCCGAAGACGAAGACCTGCTGCGCCAGTCGCTGGTAGCCCAGCTGCAGCGGTTGTGGCCCGAGCTGCGGCTGGTGGCCGAATGCGAAGACGGCGCGAGCGCGCTGGAGCGCCTGGCCGAGCTGAAGCCGGACCTGGCCCTGCTCGACATCCGCATGCCGGGCATCACTGGCATCGAGGTGGCCCGCGCGCTGCCCGAGATCAGCCCGCGCACCCAGGTGGTGTTCGTCACCGCCTACGACCAGTACGCGATCGATGCCTTCGAACAGGGTGCGATCGACTACCTGCTCAAGCCGGTCAGCGATGAGCGTCTGCTCGCCACGCGCGAGCGGATCCTGGCGCGCATGCAGCTGGGCCGACCGGACAGCGGGATGCTCGAGCAGCTGCTGCAGCGCCTCGGCAATCAGCCCGCCGCCGCCTCAAGCGCGCCGCCACTGGCCTGGATCACGGCCAGCAACGGACGCGACACGCAGCTGATCATGCTCGAAGACGTGATCTACTTCCGTGCCGACAGCAAATACACCACGGTGGTCACCGAGCAGGGTGAAAGCCTGCTGCGCACCTCGCTGCGCGAACTGCTCGACGCACTCGATCCACAACGGTTTCGCCAGATCCACCGCTCCACCATCGTGAACATGAAGGCAGTCGCCGCGGTCACCCGCGATGACACCGGCCGCGGCCAGCTGCGATTGAAGCATCGCGCCGAAGTGCTCAACGTCAGCCAGCCCTTCATGAGTCTGTTCCGCGGGATGTAACGCGCCTTTTTTTCGTCTGGAGCCTGCCATGCGTATCGCCGTTGTCGCCAGTCTCTGCGTGTTGATGCTGGCCGCCTGCCAGCAATCGAGCAACACCTCCGTCACCCGCATCCGCGCCAACGGCGTGGATACGCTGTACAGCAAAACCACGGTCGACAATGGCCTGGCCAACTTCGACTGCATCGCCAGCAGCAGCGGCCGCTGCCATTACCTGGTGCTGGATGCACGCTGCGCAAAGGACACCGACTGCCCCTATCCGCCGTTGCACCGGTTGGCGGTGGCGGTGGGCAAGAACGAGCAGATGGCCGGGCTGCCGGCTGGGTTCCAGCACTGCGTCAGCGCAGTCCAGAAAGAACAATGCCACCGTGAGTGATCACGGTGGCATCGTGGCTCCCCCCTTATTTCGATAGGGTCAGAACGCCGGTTGCAGATGCAGGTTGGTACCGTTGGGCTGCTCGCCGACATGGTTGAGCTGGCCCACCAGCTCGGTGTGCTGCTTCATCCGGCCGATCTCGCGCATGATGCGGATGTCCTCGTGGCGCAGCTCGCGCTTGGCGCTCACGGCCTGCTTGTAGTCCAGCACTTCCGGGTAATGCTGGGCCATGTCCAGCGCCTCGGCGACACACTCCACGGTGTCCGCATCGGACGTGATCCGGGCGCGGCTGTTGAAGGCCTTCATCCAGCGCTCGAAGCCGGCGGTGTGATCGAACATGTTGGCCATGAACCAGATCACGAACAGGATCGACACCCATGAGCCGAACACGATCACCACGCGGGTGAAGGTGATATGGAAGTCGTCCTTCCACAGGTAATTACTGATCAGGCCGAGGATGAGCAGCGAGGACGCCTGCCAGCCAACGATGGAGGCCATCAACCACTGGCCCTTGGCCTTGGCGAGCACCGCGACTTCCTCGCGGATCTGCTGTTCACTCTTGTTACGCCAATGCGCGACCTGTTTTTCAAACGGGCTGCTGTACAGCTCGTTGTCCTGCAACAGCAGACCCAAACCTTTGAACAAAGCGATCATGACGAGCTCCTTCTGGAACGTGCGGCAGCGCATTGGACGACGTTGTGGCAGCTCCAGTTCTAGCACTTTCACCGCGCTTGGCAATGGGCAAAGCGCAAAGATCCGGCGTCATTCCTGCCTGAATGGGCAAACTCGCAGCGGATTTGCGCACTGCGACACGCAAATCGCCGGGTAAATAGGCGTCGGACGTGTGTTCCCATGCTGCATCTGCACAATGTACAGCGCGGCGGCGACAGCGTCCTCGCCAGCCCCGGCGGTATCACGCAGAATTGACGCATCCGCGCGAAATGCCGGTCCGCACCGCCTTTGGTACTGCTGATGTCCTCCCTGTTGCGTTCGCTTGCCCGCCCCGCCACCGCCCCGATCCGCCGCTGGGTGCTGGGTGCCTTCCCCCGCGGCCAGAGCGGGATCGACTACGACCACCCGCTGGGCGACCCCGGCTGGTTCGGCCCGGACAGCATCACCTGGCGCGTGCACGCTGAATTTCCAGGGATGCTTGCCGGTGGCCTGTGCGCGTTGATGCTGCAGACCCTGCACCCGCTGGCCCTGGCCGGCGTGTACGACCACTCCAACTTCCGCGATGACCTGGTCGGCCGCCTGCGCCGCACCACCGCATTTGTCGCGGGCACCACCTACGCACCGACGGCGGAAGTCGAGGCGCTGATCGACAAGGTGACCCGCATCCACGCACAGGTGCGCGGGCACACGGCGGGCGGTCGTGCCTATTCCGCCGACGATCCGGCGCTGCTGACCTGGGTGCACGTCACCGAGGCCTACGGCTTCCTGCAAGGTTGCCGGCGGTATTGCCGCGATGTGCCCACGGCGATCGCCGATCAGTATTACCGCGAGTACAAGCGTGTGGCCGAGGCGCTCGGCGCCACCGATGTGCCCGCCTCGGAAGCGGAGGTCGACGCGTACTTCGCGCGCCAGCAATCCGAGCTGGTGTTCGATGCCCGTTCGCAAGAGGTACTGGCGGTGTTGTCCGGCATCCGCTTGCCGGTACCGATGGCGGGGGTGTCGCGCGAGCTGTTCCTCGGTGCGGGCGCGGCGCTGTTGCCGGACTGGGCGACGACGATGCTGGCGCGCACGCCGATGCAGCGTGCGCAGTCGCGGGCGTCTGCCGTGATGCTGAGGGGCATGGCGCCGCTGTTCCGGCGTGCACTGCAGGATGGTCTGGCGACGCGGGCATGCACGAGGATGGGTCTTCCTGCCAGCGTGCTTGCTGACTGGCCCTGAAGTGGTGAGTACCGACCGTTGGTCGGTAATCGCGAGTGCCTGTGTCTGATGGTTGGGTCGGGCACGTGCAGGCTTCCGGGACCCGCTGCAAGTCCCGCTCCGCGGCCCGGCCCAGCCGCTGGCGGCTGTGCGTTCAGTCGCATGCGAGGCAGTGCCTCGCAAGCAATGCGCCTTCACCCAAGTAAGCTCGTATGCCGCCATCCATGGCGGCAGACGGTCCCTCCAGCCTGCACGTGCCCGCCCCCCGACAATTGGCTGGTGGCCATGCTGAGATCAAAAGCCAGTAAGCGGAGCTGAGCGGCAAAGCAGCAGAGCACAGCAGCAAAGCACAGCAGCAAAGCACAGCAGCAAAGCACAGCAGCAAAGCGGCGCTGTGTTGCTCGACGAAGCCGAGCAGCAAAACTACAGAACGAAGTTGGGTAGCAAAACAAACGTACTCACTGCCGCAGCTGCGGAGCCAGCGCCCGCTTTCCCCCGTGCGCACCAGCCCACTGTCAAAGGGCGGGCATGGGTGGGGTGGCGGGACCGTATGCCGCCATGGATGGCGGCATACGAGCTTACATGGACGTACTTGCAGCGGGTCCCGACACCCCACCCATGCCTGCCCAAGCCAGAGCAGCCGCAAACCCCAGCCGTTGCTCTGCTCCAGCTCTGCAGCTCTGCAGCTCTGAAGCTCTGAAGCTCTGAAGCGCTACGACAAAAAAACGGGCGCCGAAGCGCCCGTTCTTTCATCTCAACAAAACGCGATGAAAAACCTCACCACACCTTGACCCGCTTCTCCGGCGCCAGATACAGCTTCTGGCCCTCCTTCACCTCGAAGGCCGGATACCACGCATCCAGATTGCGCACCGTCAACGCACGGAACTGCCCCGGCGCATGCACATTCGTCAACAGCGAATTACGCAACGCCTGCTCACGCGCCTTGCTCCGCCACGCCTGCGCAAAGCCCAGGAAGAACCGCTGATCCGGCGTAAAGCCCTCCAGCGTCTGCCCCGGCTTGCCCTGCAACGACAACTGATATGCATCGTACGCCGTCGACAGACCCGCCACGTCCGCAATGTTCTCGCCCAGCGTCAAACGACCATTCACCGACACCCCCGGGAACGGACTGTAGCTGCTGAACTGCGCCGCCAGCGCATCACCGGCCGCATCGAACTTCTTCAGATCTTCCGCCGTCCACCAGTTCTGCAGCTTGCCCGTCTCATCGAACAACGCACCGGCGTTGTCGAAACCGTGGCTGATCTCATGGCCGATCACCGCACCGATCGCACCGTAGTTCACCGCATCATCGGCCGCACCGTCGAAGAACGGCGGCTGCAGGATCGCGGCCGGGAACACCAGACGGTTTTCCAGCGGCACGTTCATCGCATTGATGGTCTGCGGCAGCATCGCCCACTCGCTGTGGTCCACCGGCTTGCCCAGCTTGGCGATGTTGCGGCGGTACTCGAACAGCTCCGCTCGCTCGGCATTGCCCAGCGCGTCATCGCGCTTGATCTCAAGGCCCGTGTAGTCACGCCATTTGTCCGGGTAACCCATGCCCACGGTCAGGCCATCGACCTTGGCCTTGGCGCGCGCCTTGGTCTGCGGCGACATCCACTCGAGTGCATCGATGCGCTTGGCGAAGGCCGCGATGATGTTCTTGGCCATCTCGTCGGCACGGGCCTTGGTGGCCGGGTCGAAATGACGCTCGACGTACAGCTTGCCGATGGCTTCGCCGACGGCATGGTTGCTGTCATCCACCGCACGCTTCCAGCGCTCGCTCTGCTGCGGGGTGCCGTTGAGGGTGGTGCCGTGGAAAGCGAAGCGCGCATCGGCGAACGACTTGGGCAGGTACGGGGCCGCGCGGTCCAGCGCATGGAAGGCGAGGTAGTCCTTCCAGACCTCCAGCGGCTCGGTCGCGACCAGGCGCGAAATGCCGGCCACGGCCTTGGGCTGCCACACGATGAAGTCCTGCTGGGCGTCCAGGCCGGCCGAGGCCAGGAAGGCGCTCCAGTCCATGCCCGGGGCCTTGGCGCTCAGGTCGGCCTGCTTCCAGGCGTTGGCGCCCTTGGCGACGTCGTTGGTGTCTTCCTGGGTGGCGTGCGCCTGGGCGATCTTGGTCTCCAGCGCGAGGATGCGCTGGGCCTTGGCCGCCGGATCGGCAACGCCGGCCAGCTGCAGCACCTGGGCGATATACGCCTGGTACTGCTTGCGGATCTCGGCCATGCGGCCGCCCTGCAGGTAGAAGTCGCGGTCCGGCAGGCCCAGGCCACCCTGCACCAGGTACGGCGCGGTGCGGTCCGGCTGCAGCAGATCCACCGAGACCCAGACGCCGAACAGGCGGTCGGTGTAGAAATTGGTGGCGTTGAGCAGGTCCACATCGGCGCGCAGGGTGCCGCCCAGGGCGGTGGCCAGCGCGGCCTTGTCGCCGATGCCGGCGATGGCGTCCAGTGCCGGCTTGACCGGGGCGGCGCCGCGCGATTCGATGCCGGTCTCATCCATGAAGGCGGCGTAGTAGTCGCCGATCAGCTTGGTCTCGCCCTCGGCCTTGGTATCGGCTGCGGCGCCTTCGAGGATCGCGCGGGTGTCGGCCAGGGTCTTTTCGGAAATGACGTTGAAGCTGCCGTAGCTGGAGCGGTCGGCCGGAATCTCGGTGTTCTTGACCCAGGTACCGTTGGCGAAGCCGAAGAAGTCATCGCCTGCGGCAACGCTGCGGTCCATGCCGGCGGCATCGAAGCCGAAGCTGCCCAGCTGCGGCGTGGGCGCGGCCGGTTCAGCCGGCGCGGTCTCGGGGGCAGCGGCCGGTGCGGTGGGTTCGCGGTCGCAGGCCGCCAGGCCCAGCGACAGGCTGGCGGCAATGGCGAGCATCAGGGTGGGGCGACGCAGCTTGGACATGGACCTTCTCGGCAACGGAAACGTCCAAGTCTAATCCCGTCCCGGGCGCGTGGTTATGCCGGCTCCGGCGGCTTCGCCTGCCGGTTGTGGCAGCCCTCGGGTTTGTCAACGCGGCCGGGCATGTCGTCCTCTTCCCGTGCCGCGCGCGCTGGTGCATGCTGGGCCGGCCGGGGTTCGCATGGGGGTCACTGGCACCCGTGTGAAGATCCAAGCGTCAAGAATCCCGGGTGTCGGCCGCTCAGGTTTGGGGAAGCCAGGAAGCGCTACAGATGAAATCAGCCCGTCGGTGTACGAGAGCGTTGCGGTGCCCGCGTTGAGCCGTGCCATGGCACGGCCATTGCGGACGATCGTGTGGCTGGGGGTTTCCCTGGGCGTGCTGCTGGCGATCGGGCTGGTGGCGATGCTGACCAACGACTATCAGCGTCGGCAGGAGGCTGCGCAGCGGCAGAGCTCGGCGCTGGCGACCGGGGCCCAGCGCCTGCTGCGGCTGGAGCTGCGCAATCTGGAGCGGGCCATGCAGGGCATTGCCGAGGACGGCGCGCTGCTGTTCCGGCGGGTACCGTCGCAGGCGCCGGATCTGCTCGACGACGCCATCACTGGCGTGCTGCAGCGGCATGCCGAGCTGCACAGCATCGTGGTGGCCGACCAGCACGGGCGCGCGCTGACCAGTGGCAGCGGCGATCTGCAGCTGCCGTTGTGGGCGGTGGAGGACAATCGTGGCAGCAGCAGCCAGTTGTACATCGGCCCGCCACAGGCACAGGACGCTTCACGCTGGGTGCTCCCGCTGGCGCTGCGCATGGGCGAGGACCGCTGGCTGCTGGCGCGCCTGCGCACCGATGAGCTGCACTCGATCATCAGCGGCATGGACACCGGCGAAAGCGGGGTGGTCTCGATCACCGACCGCTACGGGTATGTCCTGGCGCGCAGTCCCGATCCAGCTGGCGTGGTGGGGCATCGCTTCGGTCTGAGCAAGCGCGAGCTGCTGCGCCGTGACGCGCTGACGCCGCTCGGCACCGAGACCAGCGGGGTCGATGGTATCGAGCGGATTTCCAGCCTGAGCACGCTGGCGCAGTACCCGCTTGCGGTCTATACGGGGTTGGGGCGCCGCGATGTGCTGGCAGCCTGGTGGCCCTATGTGCAGGCCTCGATCGGGGTGTACCTGCTGTACTGGATGCTGTTCGGGGCGGTGTACGTCAGCCTGCGCCGGGCCACCCGCGATCAGGACAGCCTGACCGAGGAACTGCGCACCGGCCATGCCGAGCTGCGCATGGCCCACCAGGTGGGCAAGGTCTGCACCTGGTACGTGGACGAGGATGCCTGCCTGCTGCGCTGGTCGCCGCTGGCGCGGGAGATCTTCGATGTGGAGATCGACAGCCTGCCGGTCGCCGACTTCTTCGCCCGCATCCACCACGAAGACACCGCCCGCATGCAGGTGGCCTTCGATGCTGCGTTTGCCGGCAACGGCGTGCTGGATGAAATGTTCCGTCTGGTGCTGGCGGGTGGTGCGATCCGCTGGGTCTCCGCGCGTGGCCAGCGCGTCGCCGTGGTCGATCGCGAGCGGCGCATGATGGGGGCACTGACCGACGTCAGCGAACGGGTGGACGCGCTGGCCCGTGCGCAGCAGGCCGAGCGCCAGTTCCGCCTGCTGTTCGACCGCAACCCGGCACCGTTCTGGGTGTTCGATCCGGACACGCTGCGCTTCCTGGAGGTCAACGAAGCGGCCGTGCGTCAGTACGGCTACAGCCGCGATGAGTTCCTGTCGATGAGCATCCTGGACATCCGCCCGCGCGAAGGCTGGGAGGAAATCCGCGGCGCCATCGCACTGGCGCGGATCGGCGATGTGGATGCGCAGGTGCGCCTGCACCAGCGTAAGGACGGCACGATCTTCGAGGTCCGCGCGCATCTGGCGCGGCTGGATTTCGACGGCCGCCAGGCGTGCCTGGTGCTGGCCGAGGACGTCAGCGAGCGGCTGGCGTACGAGCGCGATCTGGCGTACCACGCCACCCACAACCCGGCCACCGGCCTGCTCAACACGCGTGCACTGGCCGAGCAGCTGGACGAAGAGGGCGGCGCGTACACCATTGCCTACGTGCAGTTCCGTGGCCTGCAGCTGGTCTCCGATACGCTCGGCCGCGAGGTGGGCGATGTGGTGCTGCAGGCGATGGCCAAGCGTTTGGGCGGACTCGGTGTGCGCTATGGGTTGCTGGCGTTCCAGCCGGCCGAGGATTTCATCTTCGCCATCCGCGACTACCATCAGCGCCAGACCGCGCTGGATACGCTGGTGCAGACCGTGTCCGAGCCGGTCCGCGGGCAGGATTGGCTGCATCAGTTCGAGCCCCGTATCGGCGTGGCCGTGAAGTTCGACGGTGATGCCAACACGGCCGAACAGGTGATCGGCATGGCCGCGCAGGCCGCCCACGCCGCGCGCGACGAGGGCAACGTGATCGCGTGGTACGACAACACGGTAAGTTCGCGTCTTGCCGAACGGCTGCGCCTGGCCGGGCGCATCCACAGTGCCATCGACACCGAATTCGAGCTGTACTACCAGCCGATCTGCCATGCGGCCGACAGCACCCCGGCGGCGCTGGAGGCCTTGCTGCGCTGGCCGCAGGCCGACGGCAGTTTCATTCCGCCGGGCGAGTTCATCCAGCTGTGCGAAGACACTGGTCTGATCCTCGCGCTGGGCCGCTGGGTGATCCGCTCCGCGGCGCAGGCGCAGCGCCAGCTGGTCGATGCGGGCTGGAACCTGCCGATCGCGGTGAATGTCTCGGCGGTGCAGTTCTTCAACAGCGACCTGGTGGCCGAGTTCACCCGCGCCAGCCAGGAGTTCGGATTGGCCCGAGGTGCGCTGCAGGTCGAGCTGACCGAGAGCAGCCTGATGCGTAAACCCGGTCAGGCCAAGCAGACCATGCAGCGCCTGCATGAGCAGGGCATCTGCATCTCGCTGGACGATTTCGGTACCGGCTATTCGAACATGTCCTATCTGCAGCATCTGCCGCTGGACATCCTGAAGATCGACCGCAGCTTCGTGGCGGATGTGGAAACCAATCCGCGCAATGCCTCCATCTGCCGCGCGCTGCTGTCGCTGGGTCACAGCATGGGGCTGACCATCATCGCCGAAGGCGTGGAGACCCCCGGCCAGCATCAGTGGCTGGCCGCGCATGGCTGTGACCAGGTGCAGGGCTATCTGCTTGGCCGGCCGATGCCGTTGGCCAAGGTGATCGCGCAGCTGGAGTCGGTGGAGGCGTAGCGCCGGGCGCTGCCCGGGCGCCGCCACGCGTCATCCGCCCAGCGCGACCACCAGGTAATCGATGAAGCTGCGCACCTTCGGCGCCAGATGGCTGCGGCTGGTGTACACCGCATGGATGCCGATGCCCGGCACCGCCCACTCGGGCAGTACCCGCTCCAATCGGCCATCGGCGATGGCCTCGGCCACCAGGAAGTCCGGCTGCACGATGATGCCCATGCCGGCAATCGCGGCCTCGCGCAGCACGTCGCCGTTGTTGGCGCGTACGCCGCCACTGATCGGTACTGATACCTCTCCGCGTGGCCCCTGCAGCTGCCACGCGTCCCCGCCGCCCCAGTAGCTGTACTGCAGGCATTCGTGCGCGGAGAGATCTTCGGGCTGCTGCGGGCGCCCATGCGCATCCAGATACGCCGGCGCGGCGCACAGGCTGATCTGGGCGTCGGCCAGCTTGCGCGCGATCAGTGCCGGGCTGGGCTGGCGGGTGATGCGGATCGCCACGTCGTAGCCTTCTTCGACCATGTCCACCAGGCGGTCGGACAGCGACAGGTCCAGTTCCACCTGCGGATACCGCGCGCGATAGCCGGCCAGCAGTGGGCCCAGCCGGGCGATGCCATAGCTGACCGGCGCGTTGATGCGCAGCCGCCCCGAAGGCTCCAGGGCCTGCGCGTTGATGCCGGCCTCCAGCGCATCGAACTCGGCCAGCAACCGCACGCACTCGGCGTAATAGGCCGCGCCCGTGCTGGTCGGGCTCACGCGGCGGGTCGTACGGTTGAGCAGCCGGGTCGAGAGGCGCTTTTCCAGTGCCGCGATCTGCCGGGTCACCCCCGCGGTGGACAGGTCCAGGGCCTGCGCGGCGGCACTGAAGCCGTTGCGCTCGACCACGGCGACAAACACACGCATGGCGTCCAGAGTGTCCATTGTTTCTCTTTCCGAAATAAACAGCGTCGATGCATCGTATTTATTGGCAAGGCTGCGCGCAATAAGCTCAGGGCCGTCGTAGCGCTACTGGAGTTCGTGATGTCCCGCTTGCCCTCCCTGTACATCTCCCACGGCTCGCCGATGACCGCGCTCAACCCCGGTCTGGTCGGTGAGCGCCTGGCGGCCCTGGCGGCGGGCCTGCCGCGACCGCGCGCGATCGTCATGGCCTCGGCGCACTGGCTGACCCATCAACCTGTCGTCGGCGGGCATGCCCAGCCGCCGACCATCCACGATTTCGGCGGTTTTCCGCAGGCGCTGTTCGATCTGCAGTACCCGGCGCCGGGCGACCCCGCGCTGGCGCAGGAGATCGCGCAGCGGCTGACCGCGGCCGGCCTGTCGACGGCGATCGACCCGCAGCGCGGTCTCGACCACGGTGCCTGGGTGCCGCTGCGCTTTCTGTACCCGCAGGCGGAGATTCCGGTCGTGCCGCTGGCCATCCAGCCGCTGCTTGGGCCGACCCACCAGTTCGCGCTGGGGCGCGCGCTGGCCCCGCTGCGCGAGCAGGGCGTGCTCTTGATCGGCTCGGGCAGCATCACCCACAACCTGCACGACTGGCGCAGCTACCAGGACGGCAAGGAAGCGCCGTACGTGCGGCCCTTCATCGAGTGGGTGGAGCAGCGCCTGCAGGCCGACGACAGCGCCGCCTTGCTGGACTACCGCCGTCAGGCCCCGCATGCCGCGCAGGCACACCCCAGCGACGAGCACTTGCAGCCGCTGCACGTCGCGATGGGCGCGGCCGGTGGCGATGCGCTCGGCGCGCAGCGTATCGATGCCGGGATCGATGCCGGTTTTCTGGCGATGGACATCTATCGCTTCGACGGCGCCGACGCGCAGCAGCGCGCCGCGTGAGTGCCCTGCAGGCAAGCGGGTGCGCATGCCTGCAGCTGCTGTCCGCAAACTGAGCCTGGCGCGCCCCGCGCGTTCGCGTGGCGGCGCACGTGTGGTACGTTTTTTCCTGTTTCCGGCGCCGGCTGCCTGCAGCCTCCCCCGCGCTGCTTACTGGAAAATGCATGCATACCATTGAAGTCGTCCTGGCGATGCTGGTGGCGGTGGTCGCCAGCGGCTACCTGGTCCGCGTTCTGCCGTTGTCGCTGCCGCTGCCGTTGGTGCAGATCGGGCTGGGCGCGGTCATTGCCGGGGTGTTCAACCGCGGCCACGCGCTCGAGCCGGAGATGTTCTTCCTGCTGTTCCTGCCGCCGCTGCTGTTCCTGGATGGGTGGCGCATCCCCAAGCAGGGCCTGTTCCGCGATAAAGGCGTGATCCTGGAGCTGGCCTTCGGGCTGGTGGTGTTCACCGTGATCGGGGCCGGGTTCCTGATCCACTGGATGATCCCGGTGATGCCGCTGGCGGTGGCCTTCGCCCTGGCCGCGATCATCTCGCCGACGGACCCGGTGGCGGTCAGTTCGATCGCCTCGCGTGCGCCGATTCCCAAGCGGCTGATGCACATCCTGGAAGGCGAGTCACTGCTCAACGATGCCTCCGGCCTGGTCTGCTTCCGCTTTGCAGTGGCGGCGGTGATGACCGGCTCGTTCTCGCTGGCGACCGCCTCGCTGACGTTCCTGTGGGTGGCGGTGGCCGGGCTGGCGATTGGTGTTGCGGTGACGCTGGGCGTGTCCACCTTCCAGCGCTGGCTGTGGCGGCGCTTCGGCGAGGAGCCGGGCGCGGCGCTGCTGGTCAACCTGTTGATTCCGTTCGCGGCCTACCTGCTGGCCGAAGAGTTCAACGCCTCGGGCATCCTCTCGGCGGTCGCCGCGGGCATCACGATGAGCTATGTGGAACTGAGCGGCCGCGTGTCCGGCAGCATGCGCGTGCAGCGCACTGCCGTGTGGAACATGCTGCAGTTCAGCTTCAACGGCATCATGTTCGTGCTGCTCGGCGAGCAGTTGCCGGGCATCGTGGAGCGCGCGATCAAGACGGTCAGTGAGAGCGGGCACCACAGCGCGTGGTGGCTGCTGGTCTACGTGGTGGTGATCAATCTGGCGCTGGTGCTGCTGCGCCTGGCCTGGGTATGGCTGTCGCTGCGCTGGAGCCTGCTGCGCGCGCGCCATCGTGGCGAGGCCCGGCAGGGTACGTCCTGGCGGATCGTGGTGGCGACCTCGGTGGCTGGCGTGCGCGGGGCGATCACCCTGGCCGGCGTGCTGACCCTGCCGCTGTTCCTGCCCGACGGCAGCGCCTTCCCGGCGCGTGATCTGGTGATCTTCCTGGCCGCGGCGGTGATCCTGTTCTCGCTGGTCGGCGCCAGCATCGCGTTGCCGCGCCTGCTCAAGGGCCTGGAACTGCCGGCCGATTCGGGCGAGCGCAAAGAGGAGGACCTGGCCCGCAAGCTGGCCGCCAAGGCCGCGCTGGCCGGCGTGGAGCGCACGCGCCAGCAGCTCGTGCAGAACCAGACCACCGAGAACGTGCAGCTCTACAACGATGCCGCGTCCCGGGTAAGCCTGCTGTACCAGCGCAATCTGGAGAAGGACGCCGGGCCGGATGCCGATCCGGACAAGGTCAAGCGGATGGAGCAGGGCTATCGCCAACTGCGCACCGCCGGGCTCACTGCCGAGCGCGAAGAGCTGTTCCGCCTGACCCGGCGCGGCAAGATTTCCGATGAGATCTCACGCAGGTTGATCCGCAATCTGGACCTGCTGGAGACGCGGCAACGCGATTGAGGCCGCACCGTGTCACGGGGAGAGCCACCCCATGGGTGGCTGCGCGGACCCACTGGAACTCACGCGTCCGGGACGAAGGGCAGCCACCCATGGGGTGGCTCTACCCCCGGCACACGGGGATCAGGCGTCTCCGGCAGACGTGGGATCAGGCGTCCGGCTTCTGATCCAGGAAGTAGGCCACCACGGTGCCCTTGATCTTGATCGTCATCGGGTTGCCGCGGCGGTCGCGGGCCTTGCCGGCCTGCACGCGGATCCAGCCTTCGCTGACCGAATACTCTTCAACGTTGTCGCGTTCGACATCGTTGAAACGGATGCCCACGCCGCGCTCCAGCGCAGCGGCATCGTGGAAGGGACTGGTCGGGTTGATCGCCAGGTGATCGGGAGGGGTATCGCTCATGGTCACAGGATGCTGACGACCACCAAGGCCGCCTTCTGCCGTACAGGATAAACCGCAGCGGGCCCCGCGCCGAATTTCGCTTC
>Ga0247813_10000483_pt1 | contig 36965 bp, 33 predicted proteins | sample UWRJL169409C1_FD_180719 | JGI IMG/M metagenome (GOLD analysis project Ga0247813, IMG submission 180719) | Plant litter microbial communities from Arlington Agricultural Research Station in Wisconsin, United States - UWRJ-L169-409C-1 | ecosystem: Environmental > Terrestrial > Plant litter >... | reverse complement strand
CCACGACTCGCGCGCGATGAGCATCGACTGCACCGCGGGGGCGAGGGCGGCAACCGCGACAACCACGAGCGCGGACACCCAGTCGCCCGTCACGAAAGTCAGTGCGACTGCTACCCCGATCGCCCCTCCGGCGAGCGCCACGACAGCCGACTCCGCGAGCGACCGCAGTCCAACGGAAGCGAGGGATGCACCGCGCGCTCGCTCGAGCTCGAGCTCCCGCGCACGCCGGAGCACGAGCAGTCGTCCGACGAGCACGAGGGCGAGAACCGCGACACTCGTGGCTCCCGCGACGATCATCGACATCTGCGCGACCGCCGCACGCGCCTGGGCGCTGAACGACCCGAGCGCCTGGATGAACCCCGAGGTCACGCGCACCGTCGCGAAGGTCTGCCCTGACACCGAACTGCCCTCTCGCTCGAGACCGGTGAGTTCGGCGATCACATCGGCCTGGAGCGCGTTGGTGAACTCCTCGGGGTTGAGGCGGATGCGCACCGTGCCGTCCCACTCCCCGCCGACCGCCGCTTGCGTGAGCGTGATCCCCTCCGGGCTCGTGAGCACCGTGATGTCGAGCCCGAGGCGACCGGTCGTGTATGAGGGTCTCTCGGGCGCGAGCACTCCGGGGACGTCTTGCCACGGCCACTCCTCCGCGACGGCAGGCTCCCGCGGCTCCACGATGCCGACGATCTCGAGCGCGGCACCAGGGACTTCGAGTGAGTCGCCGACCGCGAGCCCCGCGCCCTCGGCTGTTGCACGCGTGATAACGACACCGGATGGGTCGGGCAACGTTCCCTCGACCAGTTCGAGGTGCTGCTCGACCTGGCCAGACAGCATCCCGACACGCACATTCAGCTCGTCGCCCGCAGTTCGCCCGGCGACCTCGAGCAACGGGCTCGTGATCGACGGCACGGCGTCGCGTGCGACCTCCTGCAGGGCGCGCGGGAGGTTATCGAGCGCTCCATCGCCGATGACGAGAAGCTCCTCGGGATTCGATGTGGGGGTGTAGCCGTTCGGGTCCCCGATTGCCGCGTGCACCAGGACGTCGGCGCGGGGCCCGGCGATCTCCACGGCTTCGCGCGCGCCGTCATCCACAAGCTCGACGAGGAGTGCGGGCGCGGCGACAACGAGCAGGCTCGAGAGTGCGACGACGAGCATGATCGTGAGGTGCTGACCGAGGTCGCGCAGCGCGCGGCGGAGCGTGAGCTGAATCACTCGCGCGCTCCTCTCAGCAGTTCGGCTGGATGCACGAACGCCCGCCCGCGCGCGACTCCCGACACAACCGCTGCGAGCACGAGTGCCACGCACAGATCGAGCAGCAGGAACTGCGCCCACGGCAGTGCGACGACCACGGCCGGCACCGGCGGTTCACCGGTCGGCGAGGCTGCGACGAGCGGGCCGATGAGAAGGGCGAGAAGCACACCGATAACCGCCCCGAAGATCGCCCCGAGCGCACCGACCACGAGGGCTTCGGCCGTCACGAGCAGGCGCAGGCGGCCGCGCGGTACACCGATCGCCCCGAGCTGAGCGAGCTCAAGTCGCCTGCTGCGAAGGCTCATGGTCGTGTGCATGAGGAATCCGATGGCTGCCAACAGGCCGCCGGCGGCGATCGCCGTCCACAGGGTGACGGGAGTCGCGACGCGCAGCGGGGACTCCTGCAGCGCGTGGGCGAGAGCCTCGCTGCTCACCGTGTCGTCGTGGGTGTCGGAGAAGGCGCGACCGTTGCCGGGCGCGACATCCATCCACCATTCGTCGACGAAGTCGCCCGTTTCACCCGCCGCGGCAAGTGCGCGCTGGAGCAGTGTGTGGTCGACGACAACCGTGGGTGTCACGCCGACGTCGCCCGATCGCACGCGAGCAAACGTCGCAGAGCCGGGAACGATCTCGGTCACTCCGGCAACCTCGATGCGCACGGGCGCGCCGTTGACGACGAGGGTCAGCCGGTCGCCGTCGCTCAGCCTCTGCGCTTTCGCGGTCGCTGCGGGGATGATCGCCTGCACGATGTCCGCGGGTTTCCAGCCGACCATGGCGATCGTCGACGGCTGGGCGCCGGACACCCCCGGCACGGTCGCCTCGGCGGAGAGTGACCCATCGCCCGGCATCGAGGCCTCCCGCGAGGAGCCGTCGGCGGTGATGAGGTACCAGCCGTCGGCTGTCGAACCCGGTACGGCGCTCAGCCCGGTCACCGCGACCTCGATGTTCTCCGCCTGTGCTGACCCGTTGCCCGCGGCGAAGGTCACTGTCACACCGACAAGCCGCGCCGCATTCGCCTCGACAGTGGCGCTCACCGCGTGATCGAGTCCGTCGATCGGAACCTCTCCCCATGACACAGCGTGGAGCACTCCGGAGCCGTCTTCGATGATGGCGGTGACGGCGGCCGTGGCATCCGGGTGCGGCGTAGTACCGATGCGCACGGTTGCGGCGACGTCGTCGTTCTTGAGGGCGATTCCGTACGACGGAGCGACCGCAGCATCCAGCTTCGACGCGATGATCGCACCGCCGAGCTCGGCGAGCCTGCCCCGGTCGAGCAGATCGCGCGCGTCTCGAGTGAGGCCGAGCACCTGTGCAGCGCTACCCGGGGCGCTCCCCGACGTGTCCTCACCGCCCAGTCGGCCCGACGCACGCAGCACGGAGGATGACGCAACGCCACTCGACTCCGCGAGCGCTCGTGCGGGCGCGCCGACGGCGAGCTCGGCCTGGTCGACCTGCGACCGCTGCCAGGTGGAGAGAAAGGAGATGCTGAACGTGCCGACCGCGAGGGACAAGCTCAGCAGCAGCACGGCGGCCGCGGAGCGTTGCGCTCGACGACCAATCTCCCACGAGACGAGCGGAAGCACGATGCCCGTCGATCGGGCTCCGAGCACGCTGATGAGTCGGGCAACCGGGCCGAGCAACCGCATGCTCGCGAACGCGCCGGCGAGGAGCGCGATCGCGGGGCCCGCGACGAGGATCGGGTCTACCCCGAGCGAGGTCGAGGCGTCGACGGGGCTCTCGTAGAGCCGCAACTGCAGGTAGGCGAGTACGGCGACGACGAGGAGTGCGATATCGATGCCGGCGCGGGCAGCCTGGGGTCCCCGTGCCTTTGTCTCATCGTCGGTGGCGAGCTGCCGCGCCACCGCGGGCGCGACGAGGATCCCCACGCAGACGAGAGACACCACGGCCGCCGTCAGCCAGGTGAACGGAGTCAGCTGCGCCACCGCAGGCACCCCCGCCGAAGTGGCGAGCGGCGTCGCGGCAAAAAGCCGGTAGGCGAGTGCGGCGAGCGGGGGACTGAGAGCCGCCGTGATCACGCCGAGCGCGAACGCTTCACTTGCGGCGAGCGCGAGCACCTGACGCCGCGAGGCGCCGCGCGAGCGCATGAGTTCGCTCTCCGGCTCGCGGGCATCGACAAGCAGGCGAGCGGCTTGAGCGATCGCCGCCACCGCGAGCACGAGCAGCAGGAGGCTGACGACGATGACCGTCGAGCGCGTGACGATGAGTCCGGATGCCACCGACTGCACGGCCTCGTCGAGCCGCGAGTCGTAGGAGCGGGAGCCGGCGACAGCGCGAAGGTCGCGCGGAACGTCGATCCCCGCCGCGTCGAGACGCGAGATGAGTGGCTCGAGCTGGGCCACGCTCGTAGCGGAGAGATCGGGGTCGATCGAGACCTGCACGACGCTCGGCTCGAGGCTCGCCGCATCCACCCCTCCTGGCGGGAGGAGGAGCGGCCCGACGATACGCGTCGCCTCATCGGTGCCCACTCCGGCACCGCGGAGGAAGTCGTCGCGCCAGAAGTCGCTGCGAGCGTCGTCGACAGCGTAGGTGGCGACAACTGTCACGGTCACGTCACCCACGGTGATGATGTCGCCGACAGCGAGCTCGGATGAGGAAGGTGCGGCAACGGTTGCGGGTGAGTGGGGCCACGCACCGGAGACCAGGTCGACCCCGCTCACGCCCTCAGCGAGGTAGGCGGAGAATCCGAGCGACGTACCCAGTGTCGCGGTGAGGACGACTGCCGAAACCTCCACGGTGGCAGACGGCCCGAGCACGTCGCTGACCGCTGCGGCAGTTGCATCCACCGTCGAAGTGACAGTGCCGGCCGGTTTGCGCAGGGTGACTGCAATGCGTGCTTGCTCGGTGGACAGCTCGCCGAGCGCCGCACTCACGCCGCTCTGCTCGGTTGTCGACACGATGAGGCCGAGTGCCGTGACGAGCGTGCTCGCGAGGATCGTGGCCGAGAGCACAGCGATGACGAGTCGCCACTGCGCGCGCCAGCGGCGCACGGTCATGCTCCAGAGCCACGCCACCCGAGCACCCCCATCGGTCACACTGACGTAGAGACTACCCACAGCAACGAGCAGGCCTACCGTCCGGCAGACCTGCTCGAAGCTATCCGAGGGTTATCCGAAGGTGAAGCTGTAGGCCTCGAGCCCCTCAGACAGTGTCACGACGAGCGTGCCGGAACCGATCTCGTCGGTCTTGAGCAGCTGGTACGACTGCGGGGTTCCCGAGACCGGGATCTCCTTGGTCTTGCCATCTATGCTGACCGTCACGGTTCCCTCCCCGGCGAGCACGATGCGCACCTCACTCGCCGTGTACTTAAGGCCGATGCGACCCTCATCGCCGACCGGCTTCGCGTTCTGGAAGTCGATGGCCCAGGAGCCGTCGAACGCGAACGAGTTCTTGGCGAGCTTCGTCGGGAACGTGTAGTCGTTGGTTCCCGACCGGTAGTCACCGTCACCCGCGTAGTTGACCTCCTTGCCGAGACCGAAGTAGCTCTCGGGGGTTGTCGCACCCGACTCCGGGGTGTCATCCTCGGTGTCCGTTGCCGCTGGAAGCGTCACGTCGGGGTTGGCGTCCGTGAGCAGCTCGCGAATGAGCTTCTCCGTGTTTGCGTACCCGCCCTCACCGAACTTCACGTGGCGCACGGTGCCCTCAGCGTCGATGAGGTAGTGGGCCGGCCAGTAGCGGTTGCGGTAGTTGGTCCAGGTGCTCAATGAGTTGTCGAGAGCGACCGGGTACTCGATACCGAAGTTCTCGGCTCCCGCCTTGACGTTGCGCGGCTCCTTCTCAAAGGCGTATTCGGGCGAGTGGATGCCGATGACCTCGAGTCCGGCGTCTTCATAGGCGTCGTTCCAGGCGTTGATGTGGGGGATGCTGCGCTGGCAGTTGATGCACGAGTATGCCCAGAAGTCCACGAGCACGACCTTGCCCTTGAGGTCGGCGAGATCGATGGCCTCGTTGCCCGGAGTGTTGAACCACTCGGTGATGCCCTTGATATCGGGAGCCGTTCCGCAGCTCTCGAGCTCGGTCGCACCGTTGGAGCACTTGTCCAGATCCTTGTTCTGGTCGTTGACGAGTCCGCCGAGATCGAGCTCTTCGGCGATCGTCTCCGAGTTGGAGAACTGATCCTGCAGTGCGCTCGTGTAGTCGGGAACGAGTCGCTGCAGCAGCTGCGGCACGTTGAAGACGAGTCCGATCGCGAGGGCGATCATGAGGATGCCGCCGGTGATGCGGATCTTGTTCTGATTCTTGCGGAAGGTCTTGACCCGCTCGGCGACCCTGCGGCCGGCGAGCGCGAACACGAGGAGCGGCAGGGCCGCACCGAGCGCGAAGGTCAGGGTGAGTACGACAGTCTCCGGTCCGATGCGGCCGGTCGAGCCTGCGACGGTGATGGCAGCCAGAACAGGTCCAGCACAGGGAACGTAGACGGCGCCGAGCGCCAGGCCGAGCACGAAGCCACCGCGGTCAGTCCCCACGTTCTTCTGCGGGATCCACGAGAACGGCTTCTCCAGGATGTGCTGGAAGGCCGGCACGATGAGCCCGACACCGATGAGCACTAGAACGACGATCCCCGCCCAGCGCAGGAGGTCCTGCGGCAGGTTGAGAAGCGCGAGCAGGAGCGAGCCGAGGAGCGTGAAGACGCTGAACGCGACGACGAGCCCGCCGATGACCGCATACGGCCTCCACTTCGAGACCGTCTGCACGCCGTCTTCCGACCGAGCACTCTGCACACCTCCCGACAGGAAGATGACCGGCAGCACCGGCAGAATGCACGGCGAGATTCCCGTGATGAGGCCTCCTAAGAAGCCGATGAGAGCGAGGGTGAACACGAAGTCCTCCAGAACGAGAGCGGATCCCGTCGAGAGATCGGCGAGTGCTGAGAGTTCGGAACGCGCGGTGAAAGCGATGGGTCACGCACAATGGAGCGTGGACTTCATCCCCGTGCGCAACGGCGTCATCGCTCGCACGAGCGCCGGCATCATCGGCTCAGCACGCTACCGAGTGGATGCAGCGGAGCCCACCCGCGCGTGGCTGCATGTCGAGGTCTCCGAAGAGTGGCTGCGGCACGGGGTGGCAACCGCCCTCGTCGCCCGACTGCGGCCGGGGCTCAGACTCGTGGCCCGCGCCGAAGAGGGCAGCGTGGCATCCATGTTCCTGTTGTCTTTGGGTGCGCGCGAGGCCGACGGACTCTACGAACTCCCAGCCTAATTCGGCTTTGTGCGATCGTGACCCATCCGTTTCGGGTGGGGTTCCGAATGTCATTGCAACCAGGCCGGCAGCGAGTCGACCACAGCGGCCCCCGGGCCTCGAATCACAGGAGATCACAATGCTCGTTACGAAGCGCAACACCTTCGCAGCATTGGCACTCGTCGCGGTGGCCACTCTCGGCCTCTCGGCGTGTTCCATGGATGCACCGGAAGAAACCCCCACCAGCCCCGTCGCAGAAGACCCGGGCATGGAGAACGACTTCACCGCAGACCTCGTCGGAACCGGCTGCGCCGCATACGCAGAAGCTGTTCCGGACGGCGACGGATCGATCGTCGGCATGGCGCAGGACCCAGTGGCAGTCGCCGCCTCGAACAACCCGCTTCTCACGACCCTGGTCGCAGCTGTTTCCGGAGAGCTCAACCCCGACGTCAACCTCGTCGACACGCTCAACGGCTCCGAGTTCACGGTCTTCGCACCGGTGGATGACGCGTTCGCCAAGCTCGACGCCGCAACCGTCGAAGCGCTCTCGCAGCCCGAGAACGCTGAGCTGCTCTCGAGCATCCTCACCTACCACGTGGTTCCCGGACAGATCCTGCCCGCCGACCTCACGGGTGACCTGACCACCGTTGAAGGCGACACCGTCACCATCTCCGGCTCGGGCGACATGCTCAAGGTCAACGACTCCAACGTCATCTGCGGTGGCGTCCACACGGCCAACGCAACCGTGTACCTCATCGACACGGTCCTCTCCCTCCCGGAGAAGTAACCCGCCCGTGTAGCACTCGAAAGCCCCGCGATTCACGGTCGCGGGGCTTTTGCGTTGAACCGCTGGTTGAGTAGCGCGCTCTGTCGCGCGTATCGAAACCCATCGCGGAACCCTCCCGGTCTCACGGAGCCCGTGCGTCGAGGCTCCGCGAGCGGGAGCAGGTTCCGCGAGGTGCTACCCGTCGAGCCCGGCCACCGCGGCGCGCCCGATCACCGTGAGCTGCTCCACTTGCGCGTCGCTCAGTACGGCGAACAACTTCTGCCGCACCTCGGCGATCTGGCCGGGCGAGACAGTGCGAAGGAGATGGATGCCCGCAGCCGTGAGCTCGACGACCCTCACGCGTCCGTCCGCGGGTGAGGTTGTGCGCTTCACCCATCCGGAGCGTTCCATGCTGGACACCGCGTGCGTCATCCGGCTCCCGGAGTACCGCTGCGCTTCGGCGAGCGCAGTCATCGACATGCGGCGGTCGGGTGCTTCATACAGAAAGACGAGCACCTTGTAATAGGCGTGCGGGAGGCCACCGTCGCGTTGCGTCTGCCGATCGAGTGCGGCATCCAGCACGTGCGTGAGCAGCACGAGGGAACGCCAGGCGTCGTTCTGCTCGGGGGTGAGGGCCATGCATCCACTCTATTGGGGGTATGGGGAATACTTGAACTCTCAAGTAAGTTGTAGCTCGTGATGCGTGAGATACCCAAGCGCAGCACGAGAATCGGAGAACCAACCATGGTCGCGTCTGACCTCCTAGCCGCAGATACCTCGATGGGTGCCGTGACCCTGAACGTCGGCAACCTCGACGCGGTGAAGAAGTACTACCGCGACGGCGTGGCTCTCCAGGTGCTCAGCGAGGATGGCGGCACCGTGACCCTCGGTCGCGGAACGACCCCCGTCGTCATCCTCGAGCACACCCCAGCGTTACGCCATGCCTCGCCTCGCGATGCTGGGTTGTTCCACACGGCCATCCTGTTCGAGACCGAGGAGGCCCTCGCGGCCGCGGTCTACTCGGTCGCGCAGCACTACCCGAACACCTTCACCGGAAGCTCCGACCACCTCGTGAGCAAGGCCTTCTACTTCACGGACCCCGAAGGTAACGGCGTCGAGCTCTACTGGGATCGCGACCGAACCACCTGGAGCTGGACCCACGGTTCCATTGAGATGGGCACCCTCTTTCTCGATCCCAACGCTTTTCTCCAGGAGAACCTCACGCAGGAGGCCGTCGACCAGCCGATCATCGGAGGCGCGTCGGTCGGCCACGTGCACCTGCAGGTTGGCGACGTGCAGGGCGCCCACGACTTCTACGTCGACCGCCTCGGCTTCGAGCAGACCATCAACTACGGCGGTACCGCCCTCTTCGTGAGCGCGGGCGGCTATCACCACCACATGGCCATGAACGTCTGGAACTCTGCGGGGGCCGGACCGCGGCTCCCCGCACTCGGGCTCGGCCAGATCGACATTCGCGTGCCATCCACCGACGACGTCGGGGCTCTCACCGAGCGCCTGCAGCACTTCGGGGTGACCACTCGCGACGACGGCCAGACCGTGTCGTTCGACGACCCGTGGGCGAATCTCATTCGGGTGACTGCTGCCGCCCGCTAGCCTGACCCCATGACTACTTCGCTGCCCGAACTTCTCGCCAAGGTCGATTCGCTCAACGATCCCGCCAATTACGAGGTGGACGGCGACACGATCGTCGGCAGGTGGGACATCGTCAGGGCGCAGTCGCTCTATCCGACCGAATTCCGCACGATCGACAAGAAGTTCTCGGTGATCATCACCCTCAACGAGGCCAAGGGCACCTGGAAGCCTCGCGAGACCGACTCCGAGGGCGGCATGGTGATCGATGGCGACGGCATCTCGATCGGGGGCAGCGCGAACACGTTCTCCGGCAAGCGCACGCAAAAGTCGTTCAGTTTCGAGTTCGGCGGCGTCAACAAGACCGAAGACGGCTTGAGCCCCGTGCTCGCGTGGTCGTTCGACTCCGACAAGATCAAGAAGCCGCTCTTCGAGTTTCTCGAGGCCAACGGCTGGAAGCGCAAGAAGGGCCTGTTCGGCTAGTGGCAACCGACGACCGCACGTGGGTGTGCCGAAGTTGCGGCGATGAGCATCACGGATTGGCGTGGACGTTCGGCGCGGACTCGCCTCTCACTTGGCAAGTCACCACACAGGCGGACCGTGACGCCGGAGAACTCACGAAGGACCAGTGTGTCGTAGAGCACAACGGAGTGCTGAGCTACTACGTGCGCGCTCATATCGAGCTTCCGATCATCGATGCACCCGAACGGATCTTTTCCTGGTCTGTATGGATCTCGCTGAGCGAAGAGAGCATGGACATCGTCCATGAGAACTGGAACAACCCCGACCGCGCCAGGTTGGAGCCGCGATTCGGCTGGCTCAACACGGCCTTGCCGTACGACGAATCGACCGTGGGCCTGGCGACGATGATGCACTCGCGAGAACCTGGAGTGGTCCCCTATCTCCACCTGGATCCGAGCGTCGATCACCCGTTGGTGCGTGAACAGCTTCACGGGATCACCCTGCACCGCGTTGCTGAGTTCAACGGGCTCTGATCTCGACAGGCTCGATCACCGCTAGGGGTCAGTCGACCAGCTCATCGATCTCGGTGATGACGTCCCACGCGCCGTCCTCCGAGTTGGACAGCACGACGACGTCCACGTCCTGCTCGAGGTAGTGGCGCACGATTCCGCTCGCACCCGTGTTGATGCCGTCCTTGTAGTACGAGCGCACCGTGCCGTCCTCGTTGAGGTCGAACTCCAGCCCGAAGCCGTACTTGGTGTCCTCGTCGTGCTCGACCTGCGGGGAGAAGAACTCCTCCGTGTATTCCTTGTCGAGCAGCACGCCGTCGCGCACGGCATCCATGAACTTCAGCAGATCGGATGCAGTGGTCTGCGCGCCGTCCGCGGGAGAACCGATCGGCGGGTAGCTGTAGATGTTCGACTTGAAGGACCCGTCGTCGCGGCGGTCCCACCCCTCGGCGAGCCGTGGAACCGCATCGCTGCGGTTCCAGAAACCGGAGTCCGCCATCCCGGCCGGCGCGAAGATCTCGTCGAACACGTACTGGCGGTAGTTGACCCCGGTGACCTTCTCGAGCGCGAGCCCGGCGAGGATGTAGCCGACGTTGCAGTAGCGGCACTCGACGCCGGGGTCGGCGTTGGGTTCCTTGTTCACGAACTGGGGCAGGTAGTCCGCCGCTTCGAGAAACCGGTAGTTCGGGGTGTCGACGAAGAGGTCCTCGTACGACTCACCATCTTCTTCATCCGCATCATCGCGAATGCCGCTCGTGTGGGTGAGCAGGTGCAGAAGGTTCACTTCGATCGGAATCTGCGTGCCCTCGAGCGCATCGACGTAGTGGTGGATCGACAGCTCGAGGTCAAGGTTGCCCTTGCCGACCTGCTGCAGCACCGCGACGCTCGTGAAGAGCTTGGTGATCGAGGCCGTGTCGAAGCGGGTGTCGAGAGTGTTGGGCACGTTCCAGCGCTGGCTCGCGAGTCCGCTCGCCTGCTCGAAGATCGTTCCCCCGGCCTTGCGAACCACGACGACCCCGGTGAAGTCGTTGTCGTCGAGAAAAGCGGGCAATCCGGTGGTATCCATGTGCCGAGTCTACGATTGGGGCGTGCCCGACCTCCACGTACTGAGCCGAGTGGCGATGGTTCCCGTCGCGCCCGTGCTCTTTCTGCAGGGCAAGTACCTGCGCAAAAAGACACCGCTGCTGCCGGATGCCGCGCAGCCCTGGTCGGGCCGCGTCGGGTCATCCAGCTCAGTGTCGCCGTCGAGGCTCCTGGTGCTCGGCGACTCCACCGCGGCAGGCGTCGGCGCCGGGACGCAGGATGAAGCCCTCCCCGGCAACCTCGCTCGGGCACTCAGTGAGCTGCGCAAGCGCGACGTCGAGTGGACAGCGATCGGCGAGAACGGGGCGACGGCCCGGGATCTCGTGACGCGCTTCCTGCCGACGGATTCCTATGACGTCGTCTTCGTCACGATCGGGGCCAACGACGCTCTCGGGATCCGCTCACGGTCGGCGTTCGGCCGGGACATCCGCGAGTTGCTCGCCTACCTGCGCACGACATCGCCGGACGCCACGATTCTCATGTCGTCGCTGCCCGCGTTCTTCCGCTTCGAGCTGCTGCCCAACCCGCTGAGGTTCAACCTGTACCTGCACTCGCAGAACCTCGAGCGCGAGGCCCGCCGAATCGTCGCCACGCTCGAAGGTGTGCACATGTCTCCTCCTCCCCCGCCCTACACCGAGGGCTTCTTCGCGACCGACCTCTTTCACCCCTCGGCGATCGGCTACCGGGACTGGGCGCGCTTCGCGATCGAGGATGCCGTCGCGGCTGGAGTGCTCTCATGACCGAGCCGCTCTCCCACGACCGCGGCACCTCCCCGCGCGTGACCTCGGCCATTGCGCGCCGCATCAGCAACGCTCTCGCGAGCAACCGCGCCTCCCGTCACGGCCCCGGTTACGGGAGCCGGCTCCTGGCCTTCGTCCTCGCGCCGTACCTGTTTCCGCAGAGCCGGGTGATCCTCTCGCACCTGCCCGTGCTGCCTGAGGCCGCAACCGACTGGGAGGGCGTGATCGACGGGCCAGACCCGCTGCGGTTGCTCGTGCTCGGGGACTCCACCGCGGCCGGTGTTGGGGTGGACTCCATTCGTGACGGCCTTGCTGGCAACGTCGCGCGAGCACTCTCGGAGAGGCTCGGCCGTGGCATCCAGTGGACTGTCATCGCGAGGTCGGGGGCGACGACCGGAGAAATCCGCAACTTCTTTCTCGGGCTCGCCTCACGGCGCACCTACGATCTCGTGTTCGTGACGACGGGGGTCAACGACGTCATGCAGTTGCGCACCAAGCGTGCCTTCTCGACCGATCTTGCGCTGATTCTCGAAGGGCTCGAAGCGGGTTCGCCCGACGCATCGATCATCCTCGCCGGAATCCCCCGCATGGAGCACTTCACCTCGCTGCCCGACCCGCTCGGCACGATTCTCGGGGCACGCGCCTACCGCCTCAACGCGGCTGCGCACACCGTGCTCGAAAAGCACCCGCGCATTGTGCACACGCCGCCGTGGCCAATCACGACGCCCGGCTTCTTCGCGATCGACAATTTTCACCCCTCGGCGATCGGCTACCGTGCCTGGGCCGACCAGGCGGTGAGCTATTGGTTCAAGCGACGTCACTGAGCGAAGTCGTCGCCCTGATCGAGCAACGGCGAGTGGATGACGCGGGCGCTGATCCCGTGAGCTCGCGCCTCCCTCTCGTGGGCTCGCGGCTCGTCGTCGGCATTGCGGGCGAACCGGGCGCGGGAAAGTCGACAATCGCCGCGCTGCTGGTGGCAGCACTCGGGCCGACGGCCGCGCTGCTCCCGATGGACGGCTACCACCTGCCCCAGGCGCGCCTCGTTGAGCTCGGCCGCCGCGAGCGCATGGGCGCGGCCGACACCTTCGACCTGCCGGGCTTCGTCGACACGCTCTACGCGCTGCGCCTGCCCTTCCGAAATGACGGAGATCCGGTGCTCGCGCGCGACTTCGACCGCACAATCGAGGAGCCCGTGCACGACGCCATCACGATATCTCCGTCATTTCGGACCATCATCGTCGAGGGCAACTACCTCCTGCACTGGCCGGAGGTGCACGAGTTGCTCAACCTCACCTTCTTCGTCGATGTGCCGGCCGACGTGCGCCAGCAGCGCCTCATCGAGCGGCACGTGCGGTTCGGCAAGAGCCCCGCGGATGCCACAGCCTGGGCTCTCGGCCCCGACGAGTCGAACGCCCGACTGATTCGGTTGAGCGCGGGCCAAGCCGATCACGTGATCCGGCTACCGTAGCGCAACAGGCCCGTGCCGATCGCTTCCGGCTCCCGGAGCCCGGACTTGTCAGTTGCGCACGTCGCGCCGTGACCCGAAGGTGCCGAACGCACAAAAGTGGGGCACTCCGACGGAGTGCCCCACTGCGTTGTCTAACTAGGCGACCGGCGCTTCGACGTCGGCGGGTGTCTCAACCGGCTTCGCCCAGGACCGCGGCGCGGGCTTGACGAAGAACAGGGCTGCGACGAGTCCGACCAGAGCCACAGCGGCGGGCAAGAACATGGACTGTCCCATGGCGGCGCTGAAGCCCTCGGCGACAACGGCCGGCATGCTGCCGCCGCCGAATTCGTTGCCGCCGGCTGCTGCATCCGCGCCTAGCTCTGCTGTGATGCGTGCCGTCATGAGTGCGGCGATCGCGGCAGAGCCAAGCACGGCACCGATCTGGCGCGTCGTGTTGTAGACGCCGGATCCGGCTCCCGCGAGGTGCATCGGCAGGTTGCGGGTGGCCGTCGATGAGAGCGGTGCCCAGATGCCGGCGTTGGCGAGACCGAGGAGTGCCGCCGGAAAGAGCAGCACCCAGATCGGCACGTCGGGCGAGAGGAGAGCCCCGAACCAGAACAGTGCGATCGTGAGGAACAGGAAGCCCGCTCCCGCGATCCACCGTGGGTTGACCCGGTCGACGAGCTTGCCGACGACGGGAGCAAGACCGCCGGAGATGACAGCCATCGGTACGAGCATGAGGGCCGACTGTGTGGGGGTGAGCTCACGCACCGACTGGAAGAAGATCATGAGCGGCAGGACCATTCCGGTGATGACGAAGCCCATGGCCGTGATGGCGATGTTCGCGAGAGAGAAGTTGCGGTCCTTGAACAGTGTGAGGGGGAGCAGCGGCTCGCCCTTCTGCACTCCCTGCCAGACGACGAACAGTGCGAGCACGACGACGCCGGCGCCGATGAGGAGCGGAACGCTGATAAAGCCCGTGATGGTGCCCCAGTCGTAGGTTTCGCCCTCCTGCAGACCGAAGACCACGAGGAAGAGACCGATACCGGAGAGCACGACACCGAGGATGTCGAACTTGTGCGGGTGGGTTGTGAGCGAGGGAACGAGGCGCCAGGCGAGCACAAATGCGACGACACCGACGGGAACGTTGACGATGAAGATCCACTCCCAGCCGAGCCCGTCGACGAGAACACCACCGAGGAGCGGTCCGACGAGAGTCGCAACGCCGGCGGTCGCACCCCACAGGCCCATGGCCGCACCGCGGCGGTCGGGCGGGAAGATGCGAGTGATAACGGCCATGGTCTGCGGTGTCATGAGTGCTGCGCCGAGTCCCTGAACGACGCGGGCGAGGATGAGCATGTTGATGTCACCCGCAAGCCCGCACCAGAGCGACGAGAGCGTGAAGATCACGAGGCCGACGAGGTAGAGGTTCTTCGGTCCGAAGCGGTCACCGAGGCGGCCCGCGACGAGCAGAGGTACGGCGTAGGCGAGCAGGTAGGCGCTCGTGACCCAGATGACGGCGGTGAGATCCGCTCCGAGGTCTTCGATAATCTTCGGGGTCGCGACCGAGACGATCGTCGAGTCGACGAGGATCATGAAGAATCCGATGACGAGCGCCCAGAGCGCTGGCCACGGCTTTGCTATTACTTCTGGCTGGTTCATTTTCTAGTCCTTGATGGTGTGCTGGAGGCCCGCGGGTTTTTCGGCCTCCCAGTCGATGGCGCCGCTCTCGAGGTCGGCGATGAGTTGTTCAAGCCAGGCAACCTCGGCGTCGTGCATGGCGAGGAGGTAGGGCGCGTCGAGCAGGTAGCGCGTGGGAACGCCCTTGGCCTGCACGTCGGCGTACTCGCTCATGCCTTCTTCGCGATCCACGGCGAGCGCCGCAAGTCGCGTTCTGATGAGTTGGATCACCTTGTCCAGCGGCAGGTTGTGAGCCTCACCGATGGCCATGGGAAAGCGTGGGTATTCGTTAATGGGTTCTGCGATGAGTTCTTCGACCCGGTTGAGAAACTGCTCGCGACCGTCATCGGTGATCTCGTATGTGGTGCGCTCCGGTCGGTTGCCCTCGCGGTCAGTGCCGACGATGCGCACGAGTCCGGCCTCTTCGAGCTTGTTGACGGCGTGGTAGAGCGACCCTGGGCGAACCTTGACCAGGCGGTCCTCCTTGCGCAGCAGGAGCACCTGGTACATCTCGTACGGATGCATAGGGCGCTCGGCGAGCAGCGCGAGGGCCGCCATTCCGAGCGGCATGAGTTCGTACGACATGCGATCCTTCGTGATTGTTTCTCGTTGAATGTTCGGCCTGAACTATTCCACTTGGAATATACGCCTGAGTTTTCGGATGTGCAACCCTCAAACCATGCGATCTGCCCTGCCTCTCTTCGTGCTCCTGCTCGTGGGCTGCGCGTCGAGCCCGCCGGTGGCACCACTGCAGTTCACGGCGTTCCAGAGCCAGGGCTCGAATCCAGCGGTGATGGATGCGTCGGCGGAGGCGATCAGCGTGCTCGCCGTCGACGGCCTCAACTTTCTGCCGAGCGCGGGCGGACTCACCGAACTCGACACGAGCGCGCTGGAACTCCTCGACCACGCCCACGACCGGGGGCTCCGCGCCGAGCTCATGGTCGGGAACTTCTCGGGTGAGCTCGAGGACTTCGACGAGCGGCTCGCGCACGACACACTCTCCAACCTCCCCGCACGCGCCGCCGCGGTGTCGGACCTTGCCGATCTGGTGAACGACCAGGGCTGGGACGGCATCAGCATCGACCTCGAGTCCCTCGCGCCGCGGGACGCCGAACTGCTCACCGCGTTCGCGACTGAGCTGCGTGCCGCGCTCGGCGCGGAGCGGTCGATCAGCATCGCGCTTATGGTCGGCGGCGAGGGGGTCGACCTGCCAGCGTTGGTGCCGGTCATCGACCGCTTCATCCTCATGGCCTACGACGAGCACGGTCCGTGGGAGGACGTGCCCGGCCCGATCGGCTCGCTCGACTGGCAGCGTGCCGGTGTTGAAGCGCTGCTCGAGTCGGTACCCGCGGACAAGGTCGAGCTCGGGGTCGCTGGGTACGGGTACGGCTGGGGGCCCTCCGGCGACGGACAGCTGAGCGTGGCCCGCGCCGAAGAGCTCGCCCCCGAAGCCGAGTTCGACGACGACGCCGGCGAGTGGACCGCAACACTCGCGGATGGCACCGAGCTGTGGTGGAGCGACATCCAATCGTTCCGACTGCGTGTCGCCCTCGCGCGCGAATACGGACTTGGCGGCGTAGCCCTGTGGTCGCTCGAGCAGGGCGACCCGGTCACCCGCGCAGACCTCCGGTAGACTTGCCCCATTCCCCCACCGCGAACTCGCTGGAGCCAATGTGCCAACAATCGTCGTAGAGGTCATGCCTAAGGCAGTGCTCCTCGACCCGCAGGGCAAGGCCGTCACCGGCGCCCTCCACCGCCAGGGCAAGTCGCACTTCGAAGAGGTGCGCATCGGCAAGCGCTTCGAGCTGACCGTCGCTGAGGTCACCCCTGCGATCCTCGAAGAGGTGCAGACCCTCGCTGAGGACCTGTTCGCGAACCTCGTCATCGAGGATGTCGTGAGCGTGACGGTAGCCGAATGACCCGCGTCGGCGTCGTCACCTTTCCCGGTTCCCTCGATGACCGCGACGCGCAGCGCGCCGTCCGTCTCGCCGGAGCCGAGCCCGTAGCCCTCTGGCACGGCGACCACACGCTCGACGGCGTGGACGCGATCGTGCTGCCCGGCGGCTTCAGCTACGGCGACTACCTCCGCTGTGGCGCCATCGCTGCGCAGTCCCCGATCATGGCCGAGGTCGTTGCCGCCGCTAACGCGGGCATGCCGGTTCTGGGCATCTGCAACGGATTCCAGATTCTCGTCGAAGCCCACCTGCTCCCGGGCGGACTCGTGCGCAACGACCACGGCGACTTCATCTGCCGCGACCAGAAGCTCCGCGTCGAAAACGTCGGCACCGACTGGACCAGCGGTTTTCAGGAGGGCCAGGAGATCACCATCCCCCTCAAGAACGGCGAGGGCGGCTTCATCGCGGACCAGGAGACGATCAACCGTCTCGAGGGTGAAGGCCAGGTGGTGTTCCGCTACCTCGACGTCAACCCGAACGGTTCGATGAACGACATCGCGGGCATCTCCAACGCACGGGGAAACGTCGTCGGCCTCATGCCGCACCCCGAGCACGCGACCGAGGAGGGCTTCGGCCCCGACACTTCACTCGCGATGCGCTCGGGCACCGACGGACTCACCTTCTTCACGAGCGTGATCCAGCGGGCTCTCGCCTCCGCGTGACCCCGAGATCCGTCTACCGCGTCGTATCGATCGCGGAGACCATCACCTGGACGCTGCTCATCGCGGCACTCATCGTGCGGGCCGCCTCGGGTGTGGCGATTGTCGTGACGATTGCCGGTGGCATCCACGGTTTCGTATTTCTCGCCTACGCCGCGACAGCTCTGCTCGTCGCGATCAACCAGCGCTGGAAGCCGGGCCTCGCGATCTGTGCTGTCGCTACGGCAGTCGTTCCGTTCGCGACGATTCCGTTCGACGTGTGGCTCGAGCGCCGTGACCAGCTCGCGGGCGACTGGCGCACGATCAAGGGTGACGACGAGAACTGGCTACAAGCTCTCGTGCGCTGGATGCTGGGCCACCCCGCCGCACTCATCGCCCTCATGGCCGTGGCCGTTGTCGGCATCTTCGTGGTGTTGCTGCTCGCGGGGCCGCCCGGTAAGTAGCGCGGCCACGGCCCGCGCGCGGGTGCAACCCACGGCCTGTCGCCTAACCATGAGCCCGTTTGATGACTACGACGCCGCACGGTCGGGGTCATGGTCATCAAACGGGCTCATGGTCGGGCGCGCGCCTAGGCGGGCTGCAGCGCTGTCCGCCGGGCAGCAGCAAGGTCGACGACCGCGAGGATGACGGCCGCGAGGCAGAGCAACGCGAGTGCCGGCGCAACGACGTCGACGGCCATCCGCAGTCCGAGGCTGGTCGCGAGCGCACCAGCGCCGACCGCGACGCCGGCCTGCACGAGGTACGAGAACAGGTAGAGCAGCGAGAGTGTGGCTCCCCGGTGGTGCGCGGGCGCGACTCGGTTGATGAGCCCGAGGCCGCCGGAGAAGGCGAACGAGTACGCGACTCCGCCGACAACGCACCACGCGACGAACAGGGCGACCGATCCCGCGGCAGCCGTTGCGATCATGACGCCGAGTCCCGCGATCGACAGGATTCCGCCCACGAGGATCGCAACGTGCGCGGGGACCTTCGAGAGGAACAGCGCCGTGAACCCGATCGCGAACGAGGAGATGCCGAGCAGGAGGCCGATGACGAGCAGGTCGGTGGTGCCGGTGAGCTGCCGTGCCATCTGGGCTCCCAGGGAGAGGAACACCGCGCCGATCGCGTAGGCGACCGAGACCGAGATCGTCGCGAGCACGAAGGGTCGCATCATTCCGGCGGCGAGGCGCGGCACCTGGAACGTCCACGCGACCCGGTCGGCACTGCGGTCGTCGGGTGTGAGTGCGACGAGAACGAAGGCCACGGCACTGAGCGCGAAGAGCACGACGAAGCTGAGAACGAGGGGAAGTGGGGCGAGCTGGGCGAGAGCGCCGGAGACCACGAGGGCGAGGGTGAGTCCGGTCGCCGTCGAGATGGTGGCGAGGGTGCTCGCGAGGCGCGGGCTGCGCGTGAAGTTGTTCTCGACGAGGGCAGCGGAGGCCGCGCCGATCGCGAAACCGGTGCCGACACCCTGCAGCACGCGGCCGAGGAAGAGGAACCCGACGTTGGGCGCGACCGCGAAGGCGATGGCCGCGATCGCGATGAGTGCGATGCCGAGGAGCATCGCGCGGCGGCGCCCGATCGTGTCGCTCAGGCTGCCGAAGAAGAACAGGACGATGAGCAGCGCGAGCGGGTACGCGCTGAAAACCGAGGTCGTGATGACAGGGGTGAGCCCCCATTCCGCCGCGTACACCGGGTAGAGCACGCTCGGAGCGCCACTCGCCCAGAGGCTGAGGGCGAGGACTACTGCGGAAGACCAGAAGGTGCCACGACGGCCGAAACGAATCATTGGGCCACCGTACACCCCTAAGTTGGCTTATCCAACTTAGCTGCTAGAATGGATGCCATGAGCAAGCTGTCCCCGAACTGCCCGGTCGTGCGCACCCTCGATGTCGTGGGCGAGAAGTGGTCGCTCCTCATCGTGCGCAACGCCCTGCGCGGGGACACCCGGTTCTCGCAGTTCCGCGACGACCTGGGCATTCCGAGCGACGTGCTCACGGCGCGGCTGGCCACCCTCGTCGACGCGGGCATCCTTGAGAAGCGCGCCTACCGCGAGCCGGGCGCCCGGGAGCGCTCGAGCTACCACCTCACGCCAGCCGGTGAGGGGCTCGTCATCATCGTGGGCGCCATGAAGAAGTGGAATGACGAGTTCAATCCCGCGGCGGTGGCGTCATCGATGACCCTCGTCGACCCGGTGGATGGCACGCCCCTCGATCTCGCCTACGTGGGCCCGAGCGGTGCCATCCACGAGTCCGCCGCGTTGAAACGGCCCGCAGGCTAGTCAATCCGCTGAATCGGAATAGACGACGTGAACTGCGCGGCGCGCTGTTCCGCCTCGATGTCGCCGGTGAACAAGCCGATGGGTTCGGTCTTCGGTCGCGACTTCGACTGAGGAACTGCCTCCACGAGTTCGACACGTTGGCGCGGGAGTCCTGACGACTGGCGCTGAATCCAGCCGACCAGTTCTTCGCGGATGAAGCAGCGCAGGTCGAACAGCGTCGGCGCATCGACGGCCGTCACGAGGATGCGCACGCGCACGAGACCGCCCACGGCATCCGTCACCTGGAGCACCGAAGCCCGGCCGTCCCAGATTGTCGCGCGCGCGAGCACCCGGTCGAGCTCGTCGCGCATGTCGACGATGTTCACGTGCCAGTCGAGGTCGAATTCGATCGAGCCGAGCAGCTCCGACGTGTTGCGGGTCCAGTTCTGAAAGGGCTTCGACGTGAACCAGGTCGACGGGAGCACCACGCGGCGGTCGTCCCAGATGTGCACGACGACGTAGGTGAGGGTGATCTCCTCGATCTTGCCCCACTCGTTCTCGACGATGACCACGTCGTCGACGCGGATCGCATCGCTGAACGCGAGCTGCACTCCCGCGAAGACGTTGGCGAGAGTGGACTGAGCGGCGAGGCCGGCGATGATGCTCACGAGGCCCGCGGAGGCGAAAACGCTCGTCCCGACGGCCTGCACGCCGGGGAAGGTCAGCAGGATCGCACCGATCGCCAGGATCGCGATGACGACCATCGCGAGCCGACGCACGATGGCGAGCTGCGTCTGCATACGGCGCGCGACCTTGTTGTCTGCGACATCCGTGCGGTAGCGCTTCTGCGCCTGGCCGATCGCAAAGCTCAGGAGCGCGCCGACGAACCACGCGCCAAGAGCGATGGCGGCGATGCGCAGGCCGTGGGTGATGCCGGGCACCCACTCGCGCTCCGGAAAGGCGACCTGCGTCGACGCCCATAGTGCGATCACAACAGCAAACAGGCGGAATGGATGCCGCGCCTGGCTGATGAGCGCTTTGGGCCACTCGCGGCGGCGCGCGGTGACTCGGGCGACAGTCGCGACCACGACGATCACGACGAGGGCGACGCCGAGGGCGATTCCGAGCACGACTGCGAAGTCGAGCCATTGTTTCAGTTCGGGCATGGAGTTCAGTTCGGGCATGGAGTCCTCCTTGGTGGGTGGAATCCCTCGACGCTGAGGATGATCGACCACCCTAGCGGCGCGACCTGATGCTTCGGTCCACGCCCGACGGCTTGAGTTGCCACTTTCGTCCCTTCGTTCGCAGATAAAGGGATGAAAGTGGCAACTCGGCTGTGGATAGCCCGCACTGGGCGCACGCTCGCGAGACAGCATTGCTCAATGTCCGCACGCATCCCCATTCCCCCTTCACTGGCTCAGGCTCCGTTCTCGCTTGAGGCCGGTGCGGCGGCGGGCCTTGGCCCCAGCCGACTGAGTGGACCGGACCTCGAACGGCCCTTTCGCGGCGTCCGCAGGGTCCCGGTGCCCGAATCGACGACGACCGACCCAGACGAGCTTGAGCGTCTCCGGCTTCTCGCTCGATGCTCCGCGCTGCTGCAGGTGCTGCGTCCAGGTCAGCATTTCAGTCACGAGACGGCAGCGCGATTGTGGGGATGCCCGCTGCCGACGCGATTCACGGACGACGAAGACCTTCACGTCTCAACACCAACTCCCGGGCGGGCCATGCGTCGCGCAGCAGTTGTCGGGCATCACGTGCGTGCTCCAGCGGTGGACGTGCGGTACGGACTACCGGTGAGCGATGCGGCCACCACGTGGCTTGCAGTCGCTTCCGCGTTACCACTGGACGACCTCGTTGCAGTCGGCGACCACTTCATCCTCGACCCACGCGTATTGGACCCGCATGACATCCGCCCCTATGTGAGTCTTGCCACGCTCACCACTGTGACAGAACGGTTCACCGGACGCGGAGCCGTTGCTTCGGCCACGGCGCTCACCTATCTGCGGCAGGGTGCCGAATCACGACCGGAGACCCTCGTTCGGCTCATCCTCGGTCGGGCTGGATTTCCCGAACCGGAGTTGCAGGCATCAATAGTCGATGCGAGCCACCGATGGTTGGGTTTCGCTGACCTCTACTTTCGCGATTTCAAGGTAGTCGTGGAGTACGACGGGGAGAAACACCGCACGCATTCCGGGCAGCACGACCGCGATCTCACCCGCATCGACAGTTTTATAGCGGCTGGGAACGCCGTGGTCCGCATCCGCAAACAGCGACTTTTCGGCGACCCGGGCTCGATTCCACGCCTGGTTCTCGAAGCACACGAGAGGCAGGCCGCGGTCCTAGGGCTCGAGTTGCCACTTTCGCACCTTCGTTCGCAGATAAAGGCGGGATAGTGGCATCTCGACGCTCACGGAGCACGCGGGCGGGCCGTGGCTAGAACTCCCTGAACGATTCCGCCGCGCTGAAAGCGATGATGGCGAAGGTGATACCGAAGAGCACGAAGACCCCGACGATCGCGATCGCCACCCACGTGAACATGCGCTGGGTCTTCGCCGGGTCGCTGCTGCCGAGGAGCGTCTGGTCGAGGCGACGGGCCTGCTCCGTGACCGTGTTGGCCGCGTGCTCACCGACCCGGGCGTCGGCGTAGCGGCCCGTTCGCGTGAGGGCCTTGGCCCCGACGATGCGGATGATCTCGGCGAGACGACGCCACACCGCAGGGTTCGCGAGGTCGAATCCGCCGGACGCGTAGACGAAGAGCCGGTCGTCGATGATCTCGACGTCCACGTCGCCCGCCTCATCGATGAGCACAGCCATGAGGTCGGGGGTGAAGACGTACAGTGCGTCGCGCTCGTACTCGCGCGGGCAGTAGAGCGTGAAGTGCTGGTCGAAGTCGCCCTCGAGGGAGAGCCGCTGGTCGCTCGAAAGGGAGAGCGGCAGGCTCGTGCCGAGGATCGGGTTGTTGCTCTTCGCGTCGAGCACCATGTGCGGCATCATGCGCTCGAGCGCTATCGAGAGGTAGCCGTAGCGACGCGGGATGTCCGTCGTCACGGTGCTCGTGACAGTCATCCCGTTGAAGCTGCGGGTTGTGCTCCCGCCGATCACTCCGCTCACGTTGCCCACCTCGAAGCCCCGTTCACCCGCGAGCACGAAGCGGTCGGTGACGTGGGCGTGCTCGAGTGCGCCGAAGACGGCGCCACCGATCGGCGGAGGAAAGGCATCCGGCTGGTAGTGGAGCCCGTGGGCCGCGGCAAACGCGACCGGTTCGATCGGCCCGTGCAGGCTGCTGTCGATCGTGAAACTCATGGGTCCCCTCACCTTCGCGCTGCGGCCAACGCTATCGTGCGGAGTACACGGCAGCGCCCTCAGCAGGCCGGTAGAATTGCAGCATCCGGCCGCCCCCTCTTTCTGGAGCCTCGTGACATCCCCCACTCTTGCCGTTGCAGACACCGTCGCCAACGCCGCCGCCACGCCCGAGAAGGTCCAGCCCTTCGCGGCGCTCGGCCTCAAGCCCGACGAGTACGAGCAGATCAAGACGATCCTCGGTCGCCGGCCCACGAGCGGCGAGCTCGCGATGTACTCGGTCATGTGGAGCGAGCACTGCTCCTACAAGTCGAGCAAGAACTACCTGCGCCAGTTCGGCCAGAAGGTCAGCCCCGGCATGAAGAAGAACCTCATGGTGGGCATGGGTGAGAACGCGGGCGTCGTCGACGTCGGTGAGGGCTGGGCCGTCACCTTCAAGATCGAGAGCCACAACCACCCGAGCTTCATCGAGCCCTTCCAGGGTGCGGCTACGGGCGTCGGCGGCATCGTTCGCGACATCATCTCCATGGGTGCTCGCCCCGTCGCCGTCATGGATGCCCTCCGCTTCGGTGCCATCGACCACCCCGACACGGCTCGCGTCGTCCACGGTGTTGTGAGCGGCATCAGCTCCTACGGCAACAGCCTCGGACTCCCCAACATCGGTGGCGAGACCTACTTCGACGGTGTGTACCAGGCCAACCCGCTCGTCAACGCGCTCGCGGTTGGCGTGCTCCGTCACGAAGACCTGCACCTCGCGAACGCTCGCGGCGTGGGCAACAAGGTCGTGCTGTTCGGCGCTCGCACCGGTGCTGATGGCATCGGCGGTGCATCCATTCTCGCCTCAGACACTTTCGCCGAGGGCGGCCCCACCAAGCGCCCCGCGGTACAGGTCGGCGACCCCTTCGCCGAGAAGGTGCTCATCGAGTGCTGCCTCGAGCTGTTCGCGCAGGACCTCGTCGAGGGCATCCAGGATCTCGGCGCCGCCGGTATCTCGTGCGCGACCTCCGAGCTCGCCAGCAACGGCGACGGCGGAATGTTCATCGAACTCGAGAAGGTGCTGCTGCGCGACCCGAGCATGACGGCTGAGGAGATCCTCATGTCGGAGAGCCAGGAGCGCATGATGGCGATCGTGACGCCCGACAAGCTCGAGGGCTTCCTCAAGGTCGTTGAGAAGTGGGACGTCGAAACGAGTGTGCTCGGCGAGGTCACCGACACCGGCCGCCTCGTGATCAACTGGCACGGCGAGGAGATCGTCAACGTCGAGCCCCGCACGGTTGCCGTCGACGGTCCGGTCTACGACCGCCCGGTCGCGTACCCGACCTGGATCGACGCGCTGCAGGCAGACTCCGCGGACAAGCTTCAGCGCCCGACCCGAGCGGACGACATCCGCGAGCAGGTGCTGCGCGTTCTCGGCAGCCCGAACCTCGCCGACAAGAGCTGGATCACCAACCAGTACGACCGGTACGTCATGGGCAACACCGCCCTGAGCTTTCCCGACGACGGCGGCATGGTCCGCATCGACGAGGAGAGCGGACTCGGTTTCGCCGTCGCGACCGATGCCAACGGGCGCTACTGCCAGCTCGACCCCGCACAGGGTGCGCGTCTCGCTCTCGCCGAGGCGTTCCGCAACGTCGCCGTCACGGGGGCAACTCCTGTCGCCGTATCCGACTGCCTCAACTTCGGCAGCCCGGAGAACCCCGAGGTCATGTGGCAGTTCAGCCAGACCGTCGAGGCACTCAGCGACGCCTGCCTCGAGATGGAGATTCCCGTCACCGGCGGAAACGTCTCCTTCTACAACCAGACCGGCGATGTGCCGATCCACCCGACTCCCGTCATCGCCGTGCTCGGTGTCATCCAGGACGTCGCCAAGCGCATCCCCTCCGGCTGGCAGGACGAGGGCAACAACATCTACCTGCTCGGCACCACGAAGCAGGAGCTCGACGGCTCCGCGTGGGCTGGCACCATCCACGACCACCTCGGTGGACTCCCGCCCACGGTCGACCTCGGCGCAGAGATGCAGCTCGCTTCCCTCATCTCCGCGGGCGGCGACCAGAGCCTCATCGCGAGCGCTCACGACCTCGCCGACGGCGGCCTCATCCAGGCACTCACCGAGTCGGTTCTCCGCTTCGGCATCGGCGCACGCATCTGGTTGGGCGAGATCACCGAGCGCGATGGCGTGGATGTCGCGACAGCACTCTTCTCCGAGAGCACCGGTCGCGTGATCGTGTCGGTGCCGCGCGAAGACGACGTGAAGTTCCAGGGCCTGTGCGAGGGGCGCGGCTACCCCGTGCTCCGCATCGGCGTGACCGACGCGGGCGGCGCCCTCGAGGTTCAGGACCAGTTCACGCTGAGCGTTGACGAACTGCAGGCAGCGCACCGCGGCACGCTTCCCGCGTACTTCGGTCCGGTCGTCGGGGCGTAGAACCCACCTCGCGATTTCGTGCATGGCTCGTCGCGATAGATCGTAAGCTCTGCTCATGAAAGTGCGTCAGCCGCTTCGCTCCTTGGCAGCTATTGCTGCCCTTTTCATGGTCACGCAGTTGACGCTCGCGCCGATGCATTCTGCGACCGCGGCCTCTCCCGCAACCAGCAAGCACACTGTGTACGTCGCAGTTGCCGGGGCTCGCGACGCGCGTTTCACCCAGTCCTCAGTGAGCGACGCCTATGTGAGAGACGTTGTGAAGGCGGCTTCTGCTAAGTGGCAGGCAGAATCCGGTGGACGAATCTCGTTCTCGGTGAAACGAATAGTCCGGTACACCTCATCCATCCCGTGCCACACCTCGCAGTCGCTCGATATCCCGTGGTACAACGAGGCGAGCAAAGAGTTCACGTCGGCGAACCGCGCGACCTACTTTGGCCCGGGCACCAAGCGTCACCTTCTCGTGCTGACGCCCGATGGCACAACGGGGTTCGGTCCCTGTGAGCAGGCGACCTACCGCGAGTTGACGGGACGCTCTGTACATGACGCGTCCACCCTGGGGGCCGGGATCAACGACGGAGGATCAAGCCACGCATTCGTCGGGCGTAAGACAAACGATCCGAGCGAGATTTTCGCGATTCTGGGCAGGAACATGGGCTTTGACTTCCCTGGCGTCCAGTTCTGCAGCTCTGCAGCCCGATTGGAAGGTGTCAGCGTTCCTGGCGCGGGTACAACTCCGAGTTGTTTGACCGACTCCCGCGCGGACAGCTACGACCCGCGCGACGGCGAAAGCTTCAACGAACGCAGAGTGCTCTCCGTTCCGGCCCAGTTCCGGGCGGGATTCATCAGCGCAGCAGATGTTCCCCTCGTTGACATCGGCGATGAGTCAAGCGTGACCCGCACCTTTGTCGTTTCAGCGCTCGGCACCCGCACCGGGGTTCGGGGGGTCCGAGTGGTCGACCCTGTCTCTGGCGAAACCTACTGGGTCGAGTACCGCGCCACGAGTGGCGCGGATCACGTGTACGAGGGCGGCTACTGGTTCCCCTCCACCGACAATTCCTCCGGCGGGCAGTACAGGTACTACACCGGCCAGGGAGTCCGCGTGATCAAGGAGGATTTCGCGAACTCGAGCGCACCCGAGAGCCTTGCTCTCACCTCCCTCCGTCGCGTGGGGGCCACCAACTACCGCAACCTCGTCATGCGATTCGGAGACGGATTCAGTTCATACTCGGGAGGCGTACATATCGACGTGAATTGGACCGATGGTTCGTTGGCATCGGTCACCGTCACTGCCGTGTCGACGCCCACCCTCGCCGCCATGCCAGCTGGCGTGCTGGTCGGCGACACTTTCTCGTACCGACCCGGTGAATCGGTATCGATGTTCCGACCGAATTTTCGGCAACTAGGCGTTACCTATGCGTACCGCTGGTACCTCGACGGTGTGCTTCAGCCGTCGGCGACGACAGCTGATTTCGCGACGCCGACTAGCCTCACCGGTCACACGCTTCGAGGGGAGGTTGTCGCCTCATTGCCGGGATTCGCGTCGGCGACAGATTCGACAGGCGACTTCGTGATTGGAGAGAAACAACTTTCATCCAGCGCCGCCACGCTCACAATCGTGCGATCCGACGGCGTGAACGAACGGAGCGTGGGCTCGGCGGGAAAGACATCCCGAGTGACAGTTCTCGCTGACCGCACCGGGACATTCGTGTCAGACGGTGCCGTTTCCCTCCAAGTCAGCAGAGACGGCGTTCCCGTCGGAACGGCCATCACTGCACCAGTCGACGCCTGGGGAGTCGCGCACGCGACGATTCCAGCCCTATCGGGCCCCGGCACCTATGTGGTGACTGCGACTCGCAACGATTTCGCGAGTGCTTCAATGACGATCACTGTTCCACGTGATGCGGCGCTCGTGTGGTTTCTTCCACGAGGTCAACGATCGCTTGACATTCCGTTCACGGTGAGCGGTAATGGCACCACTGCACCGACGGGGACTGTCGAGTTATGGAATGGCTCATCTCTCGTGTCCACCACAACCCTCGTGCCAGGTGAGAAGAGCGCTTTCACTGTGAGTCGGCGGGATGCCACCAGCTCGAGCCTGCGGCTCGTCTACTCGGGTGACCAGAACTACCGTGAGGCTCGTTCGTTGCGCTGATGAGATCACGCTCTACACGGGATCATTGACCCCAGTTCAGGGGTAGAACCGGCGTATTCCGGTGAAACGTACCAATCAGGTCTGTCTACCGCCCCGAATAGGGCTTGATTGCGTGCCGAGCGACCCGTAGCGTGGCACGCGTTGGAACCGTCATGGGGGTAGTTCCAACAGGGGGATTCTTCTCGTGCGTTTTCTCGTGCCTGCAGTACTTGTCGTCGGCCTGATCGGCGGCGCGCTCGTTGCGCCTGCGCCGGCAGCCGTCGCCGTCGCCGAGGAGCAACCCGGCGACGCCGTCATCATCGACGACCCCCAGTATGCGGATGCAGCCCAGCTCGAGGTCAGCGGTACGCTCCAGGTCGTCGAGGCCGACGTTCCGGTGAGCGCCAAGGGGGTTGCTCTCGCGCCCGATGTGGAATCCAGCACCTACCTGCTCACCGACACCGGGGAGAGCATCCAGCTCGAGGGCGGGCTTCCGGATGGCGCGACGAGCGGCGCAACGCTCGAGGGAACCCTCGCGCTCACCGACGAGGCGAGCGCCGAGCTCGGCGTGGAGCCTGAGGTCGTCGACGCGGCATCCACCGAGCCTCTTCCTGCCGAGAGCGCGGAGTCGATGCAGATTCTCTCGACAGCGACGACGGAGAACGTGGCGATGCCGGTCGCTGCGGCGACGATCACACAGCCCGCGACGGTGGCGGCGGCAGCACTGACCCACTCGTTCTACGTAGCGGTCGTCGTTCCACAGGGAAGCTCGGTCAAGGGATCGAGCTTCTCCGACACCAAGGTGCGCTCCCTCGTCTCGACGGTCTCGAAGTACTGGAAGAGCCAGTCGAACTCGGTGATCAACGGTGTGAGCCTCGCCAAGATCACCCGGTTCACCTCGAGCACCTCGTGTGCGGGCCGCTCCACTTCAGTGCACACCTGGTGGTCGCAGGCTGGCGCGAAGTTCTCCGACAACCCCAACGTATTTTTCGGTGCGGGCACCGGCCGCCACCTCGTCGTGCTCAACCCCGATGGGTCATCCGCCCAGGGCGCGTGCGCGCGCAAGCTCGGCTTCACCGGGCTCGGCACGGTCGGCTCGTCGTCGAGCGACGGTGGCAGGATCATGGCCACCGTCGGATCCAGCCTGGGTGCCGCGACAGTCGCCCACGAGTTCGGCCACAACATCAGCCTCGGCCACGCGAACGTCGCGGTCTGCACGAGCGAAACCGTCGCAGAGGCACCCGGAACCGGTTGCGGCGTCGACGAGTACTGGGATCTCTACGACATCATGGGCGCGACAGTCGTCGGCCAGAAGGCGATGCCGGCTCTCTCGCTTCCGGCGAAGGATCGCCTCGGGTTCCTCCCCGACGGAGACGTGCTCACCGCCGAGAGCGACGGACAGCCGACGACAACCTTCACCCAGGTGATCCGTCCGATCTCGGGAACAAGCGGCTCGCGTGGCATCCACGTGACCGATCCGGTGAGCGGAGCGAGCTACTGGATCGAGTACCGCAACGGGTCTGCACAGGATGCCGGTCTTCTCGCCAACCGGGACTCGTTCAAGGTCTGCGCACTCACCTGCAAAACCTCCTTCACCTACGCGTACGGCGATGGTGTTCGCGTGCTCGCGCAAGACACCTCGCGCCCCAACGCCCCCGAGACACTCGCCATCGCCATGCAGGACAGCGCCGTGCGCACCCATCGGGTGCGTGCCCTGGCCCTCGACTCCTTCGACACCTTCTCGAGCGCGAGCGGCGGGGTGCACGTCGACGTCGACTGGGTGACGCCTGCGGCGGCATCCGTCACCGTGACCCTCACGTCCGCGCCGACCCTGCTCGCCGCGGACAAGGGCATGGCCCTCGGCGGCTATGCGGTTGTCGGCCGCGAACTCACCGCAGTCGGCCAGTACTTCAGGCAGGTCGGGGTCAACCGCAGCTACCAGTGGCTGCGCGACGGAGCACCCATCGCGGGCGCGATATCGAGCAGGTACACGCCGACGGGAATGGATGCGACGCGCTCCGTGAGCGTCGCCGTCACCGGTTCCCTCCCCGGGTTCGCTCCCGCGACGATCGAGTCGTACGCCGTAACGATCGCCGCGAGCGGCTCGAGTGCGGCGACCGCCAAGGCGCCCGTGCTCATCGCAACGCCCGCGACGAACCTCGGTGGAGGCGGCGTGTCCCCGTACGTCATCGCGTACACCGGAAAGCCCGGCTCGGGGTCGGTGAGCCTGCGCTGGACCGCACCGGCCTCACGCGCCATCGGCACGGCCAGGGTCGACGAAGACGGCGTCGTGCGGGTGAAGATCCCGTGGCGGTACGGGGCGGTTGACCAGACGATCCGCGCGACAACGTCGGATGGTCGATCGGCCGCTCAGGTCACGGTTCGACCGGGGCAGCTGCGACCGACGCTCAAGCTCGCGCTCTCGGCATCCACGGCAAAGAAGACGAGCGCCGTCAAGGCGACTGTGTCGTTCGCGACCGCGACCTGGTTCAGCCACCCGCCGACCGGAACCGTCGACATCTACGAGGGCGACACTCTCATCGCGACAAAGACCCTCAGCAAGTCGAAGGCCACCTTCACCCTCCCGTTGTTCACGACAACCGGCAAGAAGACGCTGCACGCCGTCTACTCGGGTGACACGCACTTCGTGGCCGACGACTCGACCACGCGAGCTGTGACTATTCGCTAGAGCTCTGCGTCGGCACGGCACCGGTCGAGGCGATCGCCTCGTGGTGGTGAATGACCTCCGCGACGATGAAGTTCAGAAACTTCTCGGCGAACGCGGGGTCGAGGTGCGACTCCTCGGCGAGCGCTCGGAGCCGGGCGATCTGCACGCGCTCGCGCTCCGGGTCCGAAGCCGGAAGCCCTGACACTGCCTTGAGCCTGCCGACCGACTGGGTGAACTTGAAGCGCTCGGCGAGGAGGTGCACGAGGGCCGCGTCGATGTTGTCGATACTCTCGCGCAGGCCGGTGAGGTCGTTCGCCCAGTCGGAATCACTCATGGGACAAATCTAGAGGGTGACCGGCTTTCCGCCGAACGCGTCGAGGCGCTTTTCGAGACCGGCGCGCACGGCGGGCCACTCGTCGACGAGGATCGAGAAAACCGCGGTGTTGCGCCATGTGACGCCATCGGCGCGCAGTCGATCCCGTCGCACCACGCCCTCGAAGGTCGCGCCGAGTTTGAGGATCGCTGCGCGGGAGCGATCGTTGAGCGCGTCGGCCTGGATCTTCACACGACCGAAGCCTGAGTCGAAGGCGAGACCCAGAAGCAGCAGCTTGGCCTCGGGATTCACCGCTGTGCCCCACACCCGCGGGTCGTAGGCCGTCCAGCCGATGTGGGTGTGTTCGTTGGTCTCGTCGAAGTCGGCCATCGTGGACGTTCCGACGAGGGTCCCGTCGAGCAACCGCACCGCGTAGACGTTGTTAGTCGCGAAGTCGTAGTACCCGTTCGCGAACTCCACAAAGCCCTCGAGGGTGTCGCGGTAGCCCGCCGGTCCGCCGCCATAGCCGCCCGCGAAGACCTCCGGCGTGCCGATCGCCGAGTACAGCGCGGGGAAGTCGGCGGCGGTGAGCGGCGTGATGCGAATGTAGGTCCCGACAAGTTCACCGGGGGCGGGGCGGGTTGCTGTCATGGATCCATTCTCGCAGCCGGGCCGGAACGGTCGGCGAGCACCGAACGCACGATGACGTTCACGCCCTTGCGGTAGGTCGACGCGAAATCCATCTCCGCGATCTGCTCTGAGTAGCGGGTCAGCAGGGGATGCGCCCCGGCGGTGACCTCTGCGCTCTCCGCGATCCAGGCGACATCGCCGATGGCCTCGCTGCCGGTCGCGACGCGCACGCGGCAGGCGTTCGCGATGTAGGGAAGTACGAAACCGCTGTAGACCGCGTAGTGGTCGATGAGTTGCTGGCCGCTCAGACCTGCACTCTCGAGCGAGTGCAGAATTCGCTCCGCGAGCAGCAGCTCCGATGGCCCGACGACACGGTTGTCGGCGAGGTGGATTCCCACGGCCGGGTGACGCAGGAACACGTCGAACAGGAGATCTGCGCTCACCTCAAGAAATGTCGCCGGGTCGTCTCCGGGGGGAAGACTTGCGGCGACGTCATCCAGCAGCCGTTCGATGAGCGCGGTCATGAGGGCGTGCTTATTGCGGAAGTGCCGGTACACCGCTGTCGGATCGGCGCCGAGCTCCTCGCCGAGCTTGCGGAACCGGATCTCAGTGTCGCTGCCGCGGGAAGCGAGCCGGAGTGACGCATCGATGATCAGCTCGCGGTCGAGACGACCGTAGCCGCCGGGCGCGCTCGTGGGTGAGTTCACGGTCGCTATCCTCCCGGAAACCTCGTGCTTCGGCCAAGCCGACTATATGTCGCGTACCGCGTTATGGGGCTGTCGAGGGTCTCGAGATGTCAATAGCGTTGACATCTGCTGGCCTAGTGTGACCCGAACCGCGACGCCGGCGCTCTTTTTCATCGAATAGGAACTTCCCCATGTCACCTGCACTCCCACGGCGCCGAGCGCGCGCCTGGTCCGCGTCACTCGCGATCCTGGCTCTCGTCGCATTCCCCGCTCTCGCCACCGCGCCAGCACAAGCCGCTTCCACCGGGTACACGGGCACGGCTGTCGGCCCGGACTGGCCCGACAAGCACCTCGCACTCTTCGTGGTCGGCGAGTCATACACCGACCAGCTCGAGGCTCCGTTCGACTTCGACGACCGTGATCACGGCGTCGCGTTCGAGGCGGCGGGCGTACCCGCCGGCATCACGATCACCCTCGAGGGCAATCGCACCCTGAAGTTCACGGGAACCCCGACGTCCACCGAGCCTCTCGCAATGGCGATCTACTGGTACGGCACCGAAGGCTACGTTGCCACACTTCACTTCGAAGGCGAGGTCGAGGCATCGACCAGCCCCACGACCACGACGCTGTCGACCGCCGACTTCGCCGTTGCCTCGAGCGTCGGCTTGAGCGCGACGGTCGTGGGTAACCCTGCGACCGCGGAACTTCCCTCCGGAACCGTCGAGTTCTACTCCGGCGCCACACTCATCGGCTCCGGCACAGTCGGTGCCGGTGGCGTTGCAACCGCGACGGGTGTCATCTCGGGTTCGACGCCGGGAGACTCCGTGACGATCACCGCGAAGTACCTCGGTGACTCGAACTACACGTCGTCGACCTCGGCGGGCACGAGCGTTCTGCTGTACGTTCCCACGGCATCCGGAGTCGTGCAGCGTAACGGCCAGGCCGTGGCGGGTGTCACTGTCGCTCTCCTGAGCTCATCCGACAACTCGGTCGTCACTTCGGTCGTGGCCGGCAGCGGCGGAGCGTTCACCCTCAACCCCGGCGCGGTCACCTCGCTCGCGCTCGCAGAGCGGCTGTACTACGTGCGGGCCACGTACCCTGGCGGTGCCGTCGCGTACTTTGTGAGTGGTGGTGCCGCGGACACGGCACTCGCCGATGCCACGACGAGTGGTCCGGCCAAGCTGTGGAACACGTCCCTCGTCATCAACCACAGCGTCGCTCCGGTCTGGACCGACACCACGCTCGCCACCCCGCGACAGGAGAGCGCGTACTCGGACTTCGTCGCGGCATCCAGCCCGACCGCGGTCAGTTACGAGGTCACGAGCGGCATACTTCCGAACGGCCTCTCACTGGATGAGGAGACCGGCGAGGTCAGCGGCACCCCGACCTGCGCGCTCCTCGCTCGCGGCATGTCTGACGCGTGCCACTACGAGTTCACGATCACGGCAGACAACGGATACGGCTCGGTGACGCACGACTTCTCGGGAACCCTGCTCCCCGCAGGTGTGAAGCCGACCTGGACCGACGAGGCGATCGGCGACCTGCAGGTCGGCGCGTCGGTGAACGACGGAGTCGCGGCATCCGGTGATCCCACGATCGTCTACTCGGTGACAGCAGGAACCCTGCCGGCGGGCCTTACCCTGTCAACCTCGACCGGTGCCATCAGCGGATCACCGACCACGGCGGGCCCGTACGAGTTCACCATCACCGCAGCCAACGATTACGGCACCATCACCGCCGACTTCGACGGAGACGTCGCAGCGAAGCCCGAGATCGAGCTGACCCTCGACTTCGCGGCAGGCACAAAGCTCGAAGACGCGTCGTCCACCATCGGGGCAGAGGGGCTGAAGATCGGCTCGACCTACACGCTGACGATGCACTCGACCCCGGTCGTGCTCTACACCGGCATCATCGGCCCGACGGGTGGCTTCACCTGGAACGTGGCGCTTCCCGCGGACACCCCCGCGGGCGCCCACAGCCTCGTACTGAGCGGCATCGCGCCGGACGGCACGACGATGACCGCGACAGCATGGTTCACTCTGCTCGAGGACGGCACCATCGGGGCGGTGTCCTACTCCGGGCCGCTCGCCTACGGAAGCCCGCTCGCTCTTGCCGTCACGGGAGCCGACCCCTCGATGCCGCTCGCGTTCGGCTCCGCGCTCCTCGTGCTCGGGAGCCTCATGCTCCTGCGCACGCGTCGCAGGCAGCACGCCTAGTCGCACAACCGAATGCCCGTCCGCACCCGCGGGCGGGCATTCGTCTACCTACCCGACGGTGTCACTTGCTCAGATCGCCGCCGTTGCCTACTCAGTTCGCTCCCGCGCTATTCCGGCGTCTCTCACGGCTCAATACCGTGAAATCCATGACCATTCACCTCTCGACTCCGGCCCTCGCGGTCCGGTTCACGCCAGCGGCCCCAGGGCCGCTCCCCACCCTCCGGCGCCTCCTCGGCTCCGTGCTCGCGTGGTTCTCCTTTCCCCTCACCTTCATCCTGCTGTCGTGGGTGGGCATCTCGACGGCGTCCATCGGCGGCTCGTGCGCCTCGGGCGGCCCGTATGACATCGCGGTGCAGTGCCCGGAATCGGATGCCCCGCAGGTCGCGGTAGCCGTCATCCTCGCCTTCGTCGCGATTCTCGGCTTCGCACTCGCGGGCGGGTTCGGCGTCTCGCTGCTCGCGATCGGAGGCTTCACGATCTTCGGCGGCTTTGGCGCCCTCTTCATCGCGGGCTGGGTCGCGAAGCTCCTGAGCTCCGGACTCATCGTCGGCGGCGCGTTCGCACTCTTCGCCATCGCACTCCTCGGTGTCTGGCTCTGGGCAGCTCCCCGCAGCGTCGTGCTCGGCACAATGCGTGTCACGGGCGAGAGGTACTACTCGACGGAGCAGGCCTACGACGACATCCTCCGCGTCGATCCAGAGCGCGCAGCGACACTCGTTAAGCCGCGCCCGGTCGACTGGCTCATCAGCGTCGGCGTCTGGCTTGTCGCCGCCGGCTCGGGCACCTTCGTCGCCCTCAGTTGGATCGGGGTGCTCTGATGATGATCCTCATCTCCGGATCGCAGCCCGCCGCCACGGAGTACGTGGTTCCACACCAGGGCGCGCGACACGCGCTCCGCCGCGTGCTCGGATCCGCCATCGCCTGGTTCTCAGCGAGCGCTGCCGTCACTCTGCTCGCGGCAGTCATGCTCACACTCATGGCGGTAGGCGGCTCCTGCGCGAGCGGTGGCCCCTACGAGATCGCCGTCGAGTGCCCCGATAACGCCTACCTCGCACCGGTCTCGATCGTCGGCGGGCTCATCGGCGTCTTCGCCGGGCTCATTCTCGCGGGCGGCTTCGGAGTCTCCGTGCTGGGCTTCGGCTGGCTCGCCCTGTTCGGTGGACTCGGCTCGATCTTCCTCGCCGGATTCGTGATCGCGGGCGACACGACGGGGCTCATCGTCGGCGTCGTCTTCATCCTCATGGGTCTTGTACCCATCACGGGCCTGCTGATCGCCGCACCTCGGCAGACCTTGCTCGGGCGCATCCGCGCCACTGGCGAGCAGTACGTCACATCGAAGAGCGAGTACGACCACCTCGTGCTCATCAACGCACCAAAAGCTGCGACCCTCGTACGCCCGAGGGCGCTCGACTGGGTGCTCAGCCTCTGCACGTGGATCGCTGCGTCAGCGCTCGGTGCCTGGGTGGGAAGCCTCGCGTACTGATGAGAGTTCTAGACGGCGTTCGAGAGCCGCGCGAGTTCTTCGCTAGACAGCTCGACAACCTCAAGCAGCGCGGGCACCTGATCAACCGCGCGAGCACTGGCGATCGGCGCACCGACAACCGACTGCGAACGCAGCCAGGCGAGGGCAATGGATGTCACTGTCGAACCGTGTGCCGCTGCGAGCTCGTCGAGCACCGGCAGCACGGCGCCGTGCGAGGCGAGGTACTTCGAGGCACCTCCCGCGCGAGGGGAGTCCACGGTCACGCCCGCGCGGTACTTGCCGCTGAGAAAGCCGCTCGCGAGCGACGAGTACGGCAGCTCCGTGATGCGGAGTTCGGCGAGGGTCGGAACGAGCGACGATTCGATCCCGCGCTCGACGAGGCTCCACTGGTCCTGTGCGAAGGTGAAGGGCGTGAGGCCCTCGGCGGTCGCGATCTCCACGGCGCTGCGTAGGCGGGATGCAGTGAAGTTCGAGGCGCCGAGGGTGCGCACCTTTCCGGCCTTGACGAGGGCGTCGAACGCGGCGACGTACTCCTCCTGCGCAACTGTGTCGTCGTCGCGGTGCGCGTAGTAGAGGTCGATGTAGTCGGTGCGCAGGCGGCGGAGCGAGTCATCCACCGCAGCAGCGATGTTTGCCGCGCTCAGGCCGGGGCGCTCGGCGTGCGAGAACACCTTGGTGCCGATGAATACCTGCGCGCGGTTGCCGCGGCTTTCGATCCACTCACCAATGATGCTCTCGGACTCGCCACCGCTGTTGCCCGGAATCCAGGCACTGTAGACGTCTGCGGTGTCGATCGCGCGGCCGCCGCCAGCGACGAAGGCGTCGAGAACAGCGAAGCTCTCGTCACGGTCGGCGGTCCAGCCGAAGACATTGCCACCGAGTACTACAGGTCCGAAGTCGTGTGAAGTCATGGTTAACCCAACGACTGCCGGCTCCCCCTATTCCACCACGACCCCGTTTGATGACCGGGATGTCGCCCGAACTTCGGCATGGTCATCAAACGACCTCATGGCTGGATGGCCCGGCGGCACGCCCTAGTCGATGAGGTCGTGACGGACCACGATCGCGTCACGACCGGGCGCGGTGGAGCTAAAAAGGGGCGCGAAGCGGCCCTGCGACCCCAGCGCCGACTGAGCCTGCGAAGTCGGTTAATCGATGAGGTCGTGACGGACCACGATCGCGTCACGACCGGGACCAACACCAATCGCCGAGATGCGCGAACCGCTGATCGCCTCGATCGCGAGCACGTAGTCCTGCGCGTTCTGCGGGAGGTCCTCGAAGTTGCGGACCCCGGTGATGTCCTCGCTCCAGCCGGGGAACTCCTCGTAGATCGGCTTCGCGTGGTGGAAGTCGGACTGCGAGACGGGCACCTCTTCGACGCGGACCCCGTCGACGTCGTAGGCGACGCACACCGGGATCTTCTCGAGGCCGGTGAGCACGTCGAGCTTCGTCATAACGAAGTCGGTGACACCGTTGATTCGTGCCGAGTAGCGGGCGATCGGGGCGTCGTACCAGCCGGTGCGGCGCGGGCGGCCGGTCGTG
>Ga0247813_10000482_pt1 | contig 37282 bp, 38 predicted proteins | sample UWRJL169409C1_FD_180719 | JGI IMG/M metagenome (GOLD analysis project Ga0247813, IMG submission 180719) | Plant litter microbial communities from Arlington Agricultural Research Station in Wisconsin, United States - UWRJ-L169-409C-1 | ecosystem: Environmental > Terrestrial > Plant litter >... | reverse complement strand
GTAATAGCACTCACTTATATTGCGGCACAACGTGTCTTCCCTGATTATAACGAAATGGCAGACGCCAAATCATTGCTCGAAAGTGTTGCCCGCAGCTTCGGTTATCATTACGGAGTAAAAAAACATGTAAGAGTGAATACCATTTCTCAATCGCCGACACGTACTACTGCCGGTAGTGGTGTAAAAGGATTTGACGGGTTTATATCGTATGCTGAAAAAATGAGCCCGCTGGGTAATGCAAGTGCCGAGGATTGTGCAAACTATTGCGTGGTCATGTTCAGCGATATGACGAAGATGGTCACCATGCAAAATCTCTTTCACGATGGAGGATTCTCAAACACAGGCGTGAGCCATGCTGTGATTGAGCAAATGGAAAAATAAGGGCATAATTATTGTTTTCAGGTCAACAACCTTAAAATGATAATTTATGAAAAACTTCCTTGTTGCCACTACAGCCATGTTACTATTCGCAATAACGGGTTGCAGTAAAGACGATAATCCATCGGTGAATTCTGCAGAAAATCTGAAAAATACGGTGTCTTCCGGCACGTGGAAAGTGACTTATTACTATGATACGGATCATGAAGAAACAGCCAATTTTACGGGGTACACATTCACATTTGGTGCCAATGGAAATCTCCTGGTATCAAATGATATCCTTAGTTTTTCAGGAAAATGGTCGGCGATAAATGATAGTAACCGTTCCAAAGTGGTCCTTGAATTTGCTACACCTGCACAATTTGAAGAGATCAGCGAAGATTGGGAAGTGGTTGCAATCTCTGCTACAGAAGTTCAACTGAAACATGTCAGCGGAGGAAGTGGCGGAACAGATCTGCTCACTTTCAGTAAGAATTGATCAGCAGTTTATTTTCCCCAATTTATAAATGATAAAAAAAATCCCGGTTTAGAGACCGGGATTTTTTATTGAGACTCAAAGTCTGGCTAACTTATTTCAATAATATTGTGGTGCCATTTCGTTTTACGATCTTGCCCGTAAAATCTACCGTTTCGGCTACCCAGACATAAGTGCCCGGTGATTGCACCAAACCTTTCATTTTCCCATCCCATCCTTTTGTAAAATCTTTGGTAGTAAATACCGGTTGTCCCCAGCGATTATAAATAGTAAAATAATGGTATTCCTTCATTCCGATCGCGATTGCTTTCAACAGGTCATTGCGGCCATCGTTGTTTGGAGTAAATGCCGTTGGAACATAGATCTCCGGACCTTTGTAAGCTTTGATGAATATTTCAGCGCTCCCTTCGCAATCAGCAGGAGTTTTACCGGTAACCACGTAAGTTATGTCTCTGTCGAGGCGGGTGATCGGGTTTGCAATGTTCGGATTATTCAACCCGTAAGAAGGAGACCATGTAAATCTTGTTACGCCGCTATTCCCAAGCTCGTAAGCTTTTAGTTGTAATGGCTGATTGAATGCTACTACGGTATCTCTTCCCGCAAACATCCGCACAGCAGGGGTGACTTTCACTTTTATGGTGTCGGGTTTCAATGAGTAACACCCGTTGGCATCTTTTACATTCAGGTAATAAGTGATATTGTCAAGTGGTTTATTAATCCGTGTTCCCGGATCAGTTGTACTTTGAAGATAAGTTGCCGGTGACCATTTATATTCCACCGCACCCGATGCGTTCAGGTTTGTGCTGGCACCGTAACAGATGGTGATATCGGCGCCGGCATTGGGTTTGGGAGCAGCGTTTACATTTACGATGACGGAATCTTTTTTAATGCAGATACCTTTTACAGCCGTCACATAATATTTCGTAGTAACGGCAGGTGCCGCCAGCGGGCTGGCGGAGTTGCTTCCTGTAAGCGAATTGGTTGGGGTCCATGAAAAACTCTGTCCGTTCGAGGCCGCATTCAGGCGGACATCTTTTCCTTCACAGATCAATTCCGGCAGGCCGGCATCTACCACAAGGTCGTTGTTGAACAGAACCTGTTGTGCTTTGGTGATGGCGCAGCCGTTGTTGTCTTTGATGATAATATTGTGTGACCCGGATAAAACGTTGAAGCTATTCAACGGCTGGAAGCTGGTGCCGTTATTGATCGAATAAAGATAAGGCGCCTTTCCGCCGGCAGGCGTGATGGAAATTTTCCCGTCGGGATTGCCGGTGCAGCTTGCCGAAGTAGAAACAAGATTCGCTTCAAGATCGGGAAATAGCTGCGTGAGCGTGACTGCAATGCTGTCTACACACCCATTCGAATCTTTAACCCTGATGGTATAATTTCCTTTGATAAGATTATTGAAACTGCTATCCGTTTGGTAAGGCGAATTATTGATCGAAAGCTGAACCGGATGTGCCCATTCCGGCCCTGCAGCAACTTTTATCTGTCCGTTGGCGGCATCTTTGCAGAGCAATTCTCTTTTGGATAAAAACTCCACATCTTTCCATTTCACAAATGCTGAATCCCTCGCCCGGCAAGTGCCAACCGCAGCGGTGCAGTAATACATGGTTTCATTGATGGAAGGAGTTGCGATGGCTGCAGCCGCCATCGTGGTATTCAATGTACTGTTGGCATCCCACGTATAAGTCGTATAACCTGCCGATGCATTCAGGGTGATATTCGAACCGCGGCATATATAAGAGGTATCGGGGCTGATGCCCAGAATATCATAATCCCTGATCTGTATCTCCGTACTGTCCGTTGGTGTTGGTGTACCTGTTGCGCAAGGCGCCAGCGTGTAAATTTTCAAAAATTCAATCCCTTCCGGTACAAGGTCTATGATCGGGGAAATATTCATCAATACTTCGTTCTGCCCTGCGGGAATGGTGACCGACGACGGCAAAGTTTGCACATCGATCGAATTGGCTGCCGTACCGCCATAAGCAAGATTGATCGTCTGGCTGAATGAACTTGCAGATTGGCGTTTGATCTTCAAAGCACCGGTAACACAGCCTTCCACAAGGTAGCTCAAACCTGTTGCCGGATCTATTTGTGTAAGATTGGTCAGCGTGAATGCATTGGAAGTAAGGCTTTTTGCTTCAAGAAAAACACCACTGTCATATTGATCATCCGTACCGCCATCCGCTATTACAAGTTTAAGGTGATATTTTACGCAGGGTTGTACTCTTGCCGATGCAGTCAATACTTTAGTGTGGCCATCATGTGTAAAAAAAGTATTTGTAAGGTTGTCAACGTAATAAGAAGGGTTATTTACACATCCTGCCGGGATGTTATTGACATTCAATATGGATACCGGTATGGTCGTATTTGGGATCAATGCGATGTTGGTAAGCGACGGAAACCCTGGCCCTGAAATGAAGAAAGCGAATGCATCGTTGTATTCACAAACATAATCAAGGTTGTATTCTTCTGAGCTGAATATATACCGAAACCGGATGCTATCGCCCAACGGGATAAAATCGAATTCCAGTACACAGGCATCTTTTGTGGTGGTACCTGAAATAACTCCGGACAGATCGGCATCGCCGGGCAATCCCCATGAATTGTCTGCATCTATCAATTGAGCCGCTGTACCATTATTGGAGTTAACGCCAGTGAAAGCACCACCAAAATTCGGGCTTTTTGCTCTTCCATTTGTTAGCACTATCCCTGAATCAATATTGATGTTAGTTCCACCTGAGTTTTTGAAAAATCCTGCCATCAGCGGATTACCTGTAAAAGATACATTGCTGATACTGACTCCATCGCCAACGAGTTTTTGAGCAAGTTCCATAGCATTGGCTTGTGCTGTAATGTTTAATTGTGCATAGGCAAAGCCACCGGTAAGGGTAAATAGCAGAAAGAAAAATGCAGGTAAATTTAGCTTCATGGTCGGTCGTTAATTGCCAAATAAAAATAAGCATTTAAAATGAAAAGGCAGCCCGGTGAGGGGCTGCCTTTTAACCATATTGTTATTTTATACTATACGTCCAGGGTCGCTAATACGCTGTTCATGTTCCTTACAGCATCTGCGCTCTTATTGAAAGCAGCTTGTTCTTCTTCAGTCAATTTGTAATCAACGATTTTTTCCCAGCCATTCTTTCCGATGATCACCGGAACGCCGATACAGATATCAGACTGGCCATATTCGCCTTCCAGCGATACGCAGCAAGGCATCAGTTTCTTTTCGTCTCTTACGATAGCTTCTACCAACGCAGCGCCTGTTGCACCCGGAGCATACCAGGCACTTGTCCCCAGCAATCCTGTAAGTGTAGCGCCACCAACCATCGTGTCGGCTGCTACTTTTTTCAAAGCTTCTTCGCTCAGGTAATTAGCCGCAGGCGTACCACAGTAAGTTGCGAGCCTGGTCAGCGGGATCATAGTAGTATCTCCATGCCCGCCGATAACGGTGGCCTGCAGGTCGTTTGCAGAGCAACCGATCGCCTGGCTCAGGTAGTACCTGAAACGTGCGCTATCGAGAATACCACCCATACCGATAATCCTGTTTTTTGGCAATCCGCTTGATTTCAAAGCCAGGTAAGTCATGGTATCCATCGGGTTACTGATCACGATAATGATACATTCAGGTGAATGTTTTAATATATTTTGTGTAACTGTTTTTACGATACCTGCGTTGATGCCGATCAGTTCTTCCCTGGTCATACCCGGCTTACGCGGAATGCCCGAAGTGATGACAGCCACAGTGCTTCCGGCTGTTTTGGTATAATCATTTGTGCTGCCGATGATCTTTGTATCAAAACCTTCGATCTGTGCAGTCTGCATAAGGTCCATCGCTTTACCTTCGGCAATGCCTTCTTTAATATCCACCAATATCAGTTCATCGCACAATTGCTTGCGGGCAATATTATCGGCACAGGTAGCACCCACGGCACCAGCACCTACTACAGTTACTTTCATATAAAACAGTTTATTTTAAAGATGAATTTTGCGGGGCAAAGGTAGTGGAAATCGTTTAGAGTTTTGGGATTAGAGATTAGAAGGAGATTAGGGTTTGGGAGGTTAGAGGTTCGGGGGTTTAGAAGGTTTAGAAGGTTTAGAAGGTTTAGTGGGTTAGGGTGTAGGTGCGTGATTTTTTTCGGAAAGAAAGTTTTGGTGAACTTCTGGCAGGTCCGCCTTTCAACAATTTTACAACCTCCGTATTTTCACTATTCAATTATTCACCCATTCACTCATTCACTCATTTAACTGTTTGGTAAGAAATCCCGGTGCAATATTGGCTCTGTCAAAGCCAATAAAATCCCTCAGACTTGAAAATCCTGTCAGCAATTCTTTTTTTATTGATGAGTAGCTGTGTGCATGCCCAGGAAACCGGTTCACCTTCTCCCGGACTAACGGCTGTGTATGATCCGCAGAAAAATATTGTAAAGCTCAAGTGGCAACAAAACGATCCTGATGTAATAAAGTTTGTGTTGCAGCGCAGCAACGATAATTCTTCCTGGACTGATATCGCCGTGCTCAATGTAACTACCGCCAACAAAGGGAAATTTGTAAAACATGCTGACGAAAAAGTGGCTGCCGGAAAAAATTACTACCGGTTGAAGATATTCCTGGCATCGAATGTTTATCGGTACAGCACATCCATCATGGTCATCCTCGGAAAGCCGGGCAACAACTGGATCATGTATCCCGTGCCGGTCACCACCATGCTCAACCTGCAATATAATGGCAGCGAGCTGATCCCCGGAGTGATATCGGTTATCATCCAAAGCGTTTCCACCGGACAGATATTAGGAAGATTGAGGGTGGCATCTACCACCAGGCTGATCCAGATACCAGTGAGCAATCTTGGAAAAGGTGTCTATGATGTGCGAATATCGATTGAGAACAGGGTGGTTTGGAATCAGCGCTTTATTAAGTGAATAGTGAATAGTCAATAGTCAAATCATTGAAGGCTTTAATTTATTTGAAATATTTTAAATAAGAGGTATGAAATTCTTATTAAGCGAACTCGCTTAAAACTTATAACCTCTCGAAGATTTCACTATTGACTATTCACTATTTACTACAGAAATGTCGCTATCTTCTCAAACGACACACTTCCCTCAAATCCTTCCTTGAAATTTCCTTTTTTATCGTATAAAAAAATAGAAGGGTAATTATGTACGCTGAAAAATTGTCCTAAGAAATAAGTAGCATCCCTACCGACTGTAATATTCGGATGGTCCGCAATTTTATATTTTTCGTAAAAAGGCACGATAAAACGGTATTCCAAAGGTGTTGCCATTACGATCTGAACATTCCTGAACAACGCGGCATGTTTCAGCAGATCTTCCGTAGCATGCTGGCAATGGTCACAATCCGGGCTGAAAATCATGATCAGCGTAGCTTTTTTCTTTTTCAGATCATCTTTTGTGAACTTGGCGCTGTCGGGCAAACGCATAAGGCTGAAAGGCGGCACTGTGGGAAAACGTTTGTAAATGGGCAGGCTGTCAGTTTGTGCTGAACCGGTCTTAAAAGCCAGCAACCAGAAAAAGGCGAGGAGGATTTTTTTCAAAGTCTATTTTTTTTCAAAGCTAAGTTACCAAGAAGAGACTTAGCCACAAAGAATTGTGAAGGTTGCGGCCAGAGGCTGGATACTGGATGCTGGATACTGGTTATCGTAGCGAAGATTCAATAATACTTCAAATCGTGAGCATCCAGTATCCAGTATCCAGTATCATCATCTTTCAAACAATTCCTGGACTTTTTCATCAAAAATCCCCTAGTTTTGCAGCCTATTAAAAAATGCAACAATGGCAACTACAGCAGACATGCGCTCAGGCCTTATCATCAAAGTGGATGGTAGCCTATACTCCGTAATTGAATTCGGACAAAATAAAACAGCCCGTGCGGCGGCTAAAGTTTGGGCCAAGCTGAAAGGGGTGGACAATACAAGAACCATCGAACTTACCTGGAACAGCGGTGAAACCATTTATCCTGTAAGGGTAGAAAAAAAGCCTTACCAGTATTTATATAAAGACGATACAGGTTATACATTCATGGATGTGGAAACTTACGAACAGATCACTGTACCTGAAACAATGGTGGATGCACCTAAGTTTTTGAAAGACGGACAGGAAGTTTCTGTTGCCATCAATGGTGAAACAGATCAGCCGATGTCGGTAGAACTGCCAGACAAGATCGTTTTGACCGTTACTTACAGCGAACCTGGTATGAAAGGTGATACTGCTACAAAGACGTTGAAACCTGCAACTGTTGAGACCGGTGCTACTGTGAACGTTCCTTTGTTTGTAAATGAAGGCGAACAGATCCGTGTAAATGCAAAAACAGGCGAATACATCGAACGCGTTAAGTAAGCTAAAAATATTGCTCTTGAAGCCGGTTTTTTCATAAAAACCGGCTTTTTTCATTTTAGAGGAAAATTACTGATTTTTGGGTGTTTTTAGCCTTAATTATGACTTTTTGGGGTCTTTTTTTAACTTTTTTGCCACTTTTCAAAAATTGGAATTGTTTTATTGATATAGTATTTCCTATCTTAGCACCCCGTTTGCAATTGCACAATTAATCACATAATATCTTAACATGGACATTAAACAAATCCAGGAGCTTGTAAAGTTGATAAACAAGACCTCCATCGGTGAAATTACCATCGAAGAAGATGGAACCAAGATCACCATCAAACAAAAGAAAGACCCTAGTCAGAAAATATATACAAATGGTGGTGGATTCGCAGCAGCCCCGGCACCAGCACAAGCAACACCTCCCACAGCCGCACCTCCGGCAGCCACAGCACCCGCAGCCACTCCAAAAGCAGATAATCTTATTACCATAAAAAGTCCGATGATCGGCACATTCTATCGCCAGGCAGGACCGGGCAAACCGATCTTTGTAAATGTCGGCGACGAAGTTTCTCCCGGCAAAGTGGTTTGTATCATCGAAGCGATGAAACTTTTCAACGAGATCGAAAGTGAAGTGAAAGGTAAGATCGTGAAAGTGCTCGTAGAAGATGCCAGCCCGGTAGAGTATGATCAGCCGCTGTTTTTGGTGGAACCAGCATAAAATTAGCTAATCAGCTAATTTGCTGATCTGCTAATTCTTTAAAATCTGCTCTGTAATAATAATTTAAGTATTGTGAGGAAGGAACTTGTAGAGAATAACCCAATTCTAAAGCAGACAGTTTTGTTTTCTTTGATGGCAATAGAGTACTGCGAAATATTAAATGCAGACAGAAAATTTATAATCAGCAATCAGTTACTTAGAGCAGCGACATCTATCGGAGCAAATTCAATGGAAGCCCAAAATGCAGAGAGTAAAGCGGATTTTATTCATAAAATAAAAATAGCTGCAAAAGAGGCTGACGAAACACAATACTGGCTGACACTTTGCGATTATGCAAATGGATATCCTGATTGCGATCATCTCAATTTGAAATTGCAGGAAGTACAAAGAATATTGAATGCCATTTTAGGAACAGCAAAGAAAAAATAATTTGAATTTCATTTGCTCTTAATTTTTAACTATGCTGAATGCTTCTGTCATTAGCACATTAGCAAATCAGCATATTAGCTAATTTGATAGAATTATGTTTAATAAGATCCTCATAGCGAATCGTGGAGAAATCGCCCTCCGCATCATACGCACCTGTAGGGAAATGGGCATCAAGACCGTTGCCGTTTATTCCACAGCAGATAAAGACAGCCTTCATGTAAAGTTTGCAGATGAAGCCGTTTGTATCGGTAAACCAGCGAGTGCTGATAGTTACCTGAATGTTGCCCATATCATGGCTGCCGCCGAAATTACCAATGCGGATGCTATCCATCCGGGTTATGGATTTCTGGCGGAAAATGCAAAATTTGCCAAGATCTGCGGCGATCATGGAATAAAGTTCATCGGGCCAACGCCGGAAATGATCAATTCCATGGGAGATAAAGTGACAGCTAAAGAAACCATGATCAAAGCCGGTGTGCCTGTGGTACCTGGTGTGGAAGGCTTGCTGCAAAGCGTGGAACACGCCAAAGAATCTGCAAAACTGATCGGTTACCCGGTGATCCTGAAAGCAACTGCCGGCGGTGGTGGTAAAGGGATGCGGGTGGTTTGGTCAGATGGCGAAATTGAAAAAGCATACGATACTGCCAAGCAGGAAGCTGCGGCATCATTCAAGAACGATGGTATCTACATGGAAAAATTTGTAGAAGAGCCTCGTCATATCGAAATACAGGTGGCCGGAGATCAGTATGGCAATGTTTGTCACCTCAGCGAAAGGGATTGTTCCATCCAGCGCCGTCACCAGAAACTGGTGGAAGAAAGCCCTTCACCATTCATGACGCCCGAACTGCGTGAAGCGATGGGAAATGCGGCTATCAAAGCGGCACAAGCCATCAATTATGAAAGTGTTGGTACCATCGAATTCCTGGTAGACAAACACCGCAATTTTTATTTCATGGAAATGAACACCCGTATCCAGGTTGAACATTGTGTTACGGAAGAAGTGATCAATTTTGATCTTATTAAAGAACAGATCAAGATCGCCGCAGGCGAAAAGATCGTTGGGAAGGCTTACTATCCTCAGATGCACGCGATCGAATGCCGTATCAATGCGGAAGATCCATACAACGATTTTCGCCCGAGCCCGGGTAAGATCACGGTATTACATCAGCCAGGCGGACATGGGGTTCGTGTAGACAGTCATGTTTATTCCGGTTATGTCATTCCTCCATATTATGATAGCATGATCGGCAAACTCATCGCGGTAGCACAAACGCGTGAAGAAGCCATCAACACCATGCATCGTGCATTGAGCGAATATGTGATCGAAGGTATCAAGACCACAATACCGTTCCATTTGCAACTGATGCAAAATGAAGATTTCCGCAGCGGGAATTTCACAACCAAGTTTTTGGAAACGTTTACGATGCAATAAGATTTTAAATAAGAGCCGGAATTTTTCGGCTCTTATTTTTTGTATTTACTTTTCTGAAAAACAAATATCAAATTATTGAAAAGAGTTCAGTGATTTGACTATTCACCCATTCACCCATTCACTCACTCACTCATTGACCTCCTCCATCGACATACAGCTCAAAGCCTATCGCCTTATGTGCACTGCCAAAGCAATGGCGGATACTTATGAAGCCAATCGGGCCATTTGCAAATACGTACACAGCACCAGCCGTGGGCATGAAGCCATTCAGCTGGCTACAGCATTTCAGTTGCAGCCCTGCGATTATATAAGCCCGTATTACCGCGACGAAAGCATTATGCTCGGCCTCGGTTTTCAACCTTATCAATTGATGTTGCAGTTGCTTGCCAAAGGGGATGATATTTTTACGGGTGGGCGTGAATATTACAATCACCCGAATTACAAAGGCGACGATAAACCCAATATCATTCACCAAAGCAGTGCTACGGGCATGCAGGCGATACCTACCACAGGTGTGGCACAGGGGATAAAATACCTGGAGCGGATAAATTCTTCTTTATTAAAAAAAGATGAGAGTGGCCGCGGTGGTGTGGTGGTCTGTTCTTTGGGAGATGCATCAGTTACCGAAGGTGAAGTAAGTGAAGCATTTCAGTTTGCCGCATTACATCAGCTGCCGGTAATATTTTTAGTGCAGGATAATGACTGGGGCATTAGTGTGTCCAGTGCTGAAGCCCGTACCAATAATGCATTTGAATTCATCGAAGGTTTCAAAGGGATAAATCGTATCACCGTTGACGGTAGTGACTTCGCAAAAAGTTTTACCGTGATGGAACATGTGGTAAATGATGTTAGAGCTAAAAGGCAACCATGGCTGGTGCATGCTAAAGTGCCGTTGTTAGGGCATCATACAAGTGGAGTAAGAAAAGATTTTTACAGGACGGAAGAAGATCTCGCAAAACATTATACGGACGATCCCGGTCCTAAACTCAGGGCAATACTCTCACAGCAAGGCATAGACGAAGATGCATTGATCGATATAGAAGAGGAAGCATCTGCATTGGTAAAAATTGATTTTGAAAAAGCAGTCGCGGCACCGGAACCATCACCGGATACTGTCGGCGATTTTATTTTTGCGCCTCCGGCGATCACAGAAGAAAAAGGCGAGAGGGCAGGGGCAGGCAAAGAAAAAGTGCTGATGGTAGATGCAGCATTATTTGCCATCCGGGAGATAATGGAAGATTTTCCGGAAGCATTACTATATGGACAGGATGTAGGACGCAGGCTGGGCGGTGTTTTCAGGGAAGCGGCTACATTGGCGGAGCAATTTGGTGATCATCGTGTATTCAATACCGCTATACAGGAAGCGTATATCATTGGCTCTACTGTGGGGATGAGCGCAGTAGGCGCAAAGCCGATCGTGGAAGTTCAATTTGCGGATTATATTTATCCGGGGCTTAACCAGCTGGTGACGGAAATATCCAAAAGCAGTTATCTCAGTTGCGGGAAATTTCCTGTGCAAACATTGATCCGTGTGCCGATCGGCGCTTATGGTGGTGGTGGCCCGTATCACAGCGGAAGCATCGAAAGCACTTTATTGACCATAAAAGGGATCAAGATAGTTTATCCATCCAACGCTGCGGATATGAAAGGATTGCTCAAAGCGGCTTTCCTTGATCCTAATCCGGTAGTGATGCTGGAGCATAAAGGACTTTACTGGAGTAAAGTGCCAGGCACTGAAGAAGCAAAGATGACTGAGCCGGGAAGGGATTATGTTATTCCTTTGGGAAAAGGAAATGTAATAGTAAATGCTGACGCGGATAAAATTGATAGTGGCGAAAGCTGTTGTATCATTACTTATGGGATGGGTGTTTACTGGGCGAAAGCGGCCGCGAAACAATTTGCCGGGCAAATAGAAATTATCGATCTGCGTACATTATTTCCGCTGGATGAAGAGCTCGTTTTTGCTACAGTAAAAAAACATGGAAAGTGTCTGATATTGACAGAAGAACAACAGAATAATTCTTTTGCCGAAGCGCTTGCAGGAAGGGTGAGTAAAGCTTGTTTCAAAAATCTGGATGCAGCTGTGGAGGTATTGGGTGCATTGAATCTGCCTGCAGTGCCGATGAACGTTATATTGGAGCAGGCGATGCTGCCGAATGCGGAGAAAGTGGCTGTAAGATTGAGAGAGCTTATAAATAGATGAAGCAATGGATAATGGTATATTCATAATGGATAATGCTTTCGCCGGATCGTACTTTCTGCTTCGGAAAACAATTTCAATCGAAAACATTCTCCATTGTCCACTATTACATTATCCATTAAACAGTATCAACGATCCTCCCATCCTTCATATGCACGATCCGGTCGCTCATCTGCGCCAGTTCTTCATTGTGCGTAACGATCAGAAATGTCTGCTGATATTTATCGCGAAGTTCCAGGAAAAGTTTGTGCAACTCACGGCCATTGGTGCTATCCAGGTTCCCGGTTGGTTCGTCGGCCATCACAATAGCAGGATTATTAATGAGTGCCCTGGCAACCGCTACCCGTTGTTGTTCACCGCCCGATAATTGATGCGGTTTATTTTCCAGTCTTTGGCCAAGGCCAAGATTAGTGAGTAATTCAATGGCCCTTTGCTGAACCTCCTTTTTCTTTTTTGCTGCGATCCATCCCGGGATGCATACATTTTCCAGTGCTGTAAATTCTGGCAACAGATGATGAAACTGGAAGATGAAACCAATATTCAGGTTCCTGAATTTTGCTAAAGCATTGCCGGTAAGTTTATCGATGCGCTGCCCCTGTAGAGAAACTTCTCCCTTACCAGGTTTATCTAATGTACCCAATATATGGAGTAAAGTGCTTTTTCCGGCACCCGAAGAACCGACGATGCTCACGATCTCGCCTTTGGCGATATCGATATCAACGCCCTTCAGCACCTGCAGCTCGCCATAGTATTTTACGATGTTTTTTGCACTTAACATGCGCCGAAAATAAACCATTTACAGCTATATTTTGTTAAATATTTGCGTGAATATGAGCAATTTGCACGCTTTATGAAGCAGGATGTGCGCAACTGGTATATTATGTTTGGAAAAACACTTTTGGTTATTTCGTACGAACATATACATTTGCAAAAAATTAAATCTTTTCTTACGATGTTTTGGACACTAGAATTGGCCTCACACTTAGAAGATGCTCCATGGCCGGCAACTAAAGATGAATTGATTGATTACAGCATTCGCAGTGGTGCTCCAATTGAAGTAATTGAGAATCTCCAGGAACTGGAAGACGAAGGCGACCTTTATGAAGGGCTGGAAGATATATGGCCGGATTACCCAAGCCAGGAAGATTTTTTCTTCAATGAAGACGAATATTAATTAGATCATTTCTTTAAGTGATAAAAATTTAAAAGCCCTTTGCGATAGCGAAGGGCTTTTTTAATGATGTTATTTTACACGATGCCGGATGTTGGTTGCCGGATGTTTATTAGTTTTCAACTTCGCTAAAATCTTCGCTACGTTATCCAGTATCCAGTATCCAGTATCGGTTCTAATTCACTCCATCCACCACCATCTCTTTATTGATCTTCATCACCAATCCCTGCAGCACTTTTCCTGGTCCGCATTCGGTGAATCTTGTTGCTCCGTCTGCTACCATAGCCTGCACGCATTGCGTCCATTTTACTGCACCGGTCAATTGAGCGATGAGATTTTCTTTGATGGCATTTGCATCAGTAACCGCAGCGGCAACTACATTCTGATAAACAGGAAAAGCGGGTTCGCTGAAATTTGTTGTATTGATTGCCGCAGCTAATTCTTCTTTTGCCGGCAACATTAAGGGAGAATGGAAGGCACCGCCTACAGGCAACACCAGCGCACGTTTAGCTCCGGCTTCTTTCATTTGGCCGCAGGCAAATTCAATTCCTGCAAGCGTACCGCTGATCACAAGTTGCCCAGGGCAGTTATAATTGGCAGCGACCACTATTTCGCCGGTGGAGTTGGTCACATGCTGACATATTTCTTCTACTTTAACATCGTCCAAACCCAGTACTGCAGCCATGGTAGAAGGATTGATCTCTGTAGCTTTCTGCATTGCTGTAGCCCTGATGGAAACCAGTTTCAACGCATCTTCAAAACTCAAAACCTTGTTGGCCACTAATGCTGAAAATTCACCAAGAGAATGCCCTGCCACCATATCCGGCGCAGCATTTTCAATGGTGAGATAAGCCGCAACGGAATGAATGAAAATTGCCGGCTGCGTTACGGCTGTCTGTTTTAGTTCTTCATCAGTGCCGGTAAACATGACATCTGAAATGCGGAAGCCGAGAATGTCATTCGCATTTTCTATCAGTTGTTTTGCCTGAGCATTATTATCATAAAGATTTTTTCCCATTCCGCTGAACTGTGCGCCCTGGCCGGGAAAAATGTATGCGTGTTTCATGCTGTAATTTTTTATATAATGGATAATTGTAAAATGGATAATTCTCTCAATTCGAAAATACTTCAATTTTATAGAAGAACATTCAAAGCAAAATTATTATCCCTGCCTGAATGCCAAAGCCAGGCAGGCATTATCCCTTATTCTATTATCCATTAATGGAGGCTTGCACTGATCAATTTCATAAATTCACTCCTGGTCTCATTTTTTTCAAACTGGCCGGAAAAAGCCGAAGTGGTTGTCACCGAATTTTGTTTTTGCACACCACGCATCATCATACAAAGATGAGAAGCTTCAATTACCACAGCCACACCTTGTGGGTTCAGGGTATCTTTGATTGCATCGAGTATCTGGTGCGTAAGCCTTTCCTGTACTTGCAACCTGCGGCTATATACGTCTACCACACGTGCGATCTTACTCAAGCCGGTAATATAACCGTTAGGGATATACGCAACATGTGCCTTGCCATAAAATGGAAGCATGTGGTGCTCGCACATGCTGTACAATTCGATGTCTTTCACGATCACCATTTCATTTACATCTTCATGAAATTTTGCAGATTCCAATATGGCATGTGCATCCAGTTGGTAACCCTGTGTAAGGAACTGCATCGCTTTCGCCATTCTCTCCGGAGTCTTCAAAAGCCCTTCCCTTTCTGAGTCTTCACCCAACAGATCAATGCTTTCTTTATATGTTTTTATCAGGCCCGCAGTTACATTTTCATCATAATGCTCAGTTTTCTTATATGCCATGTCAATAGATTTTATTATGCAGGGTATTGTACAAAATTCCGTTCTGTTTCGTAAAGCCTTACGGTCATTTTTAAAACAGGATCGATGTGTTGTGAAAGAATGTTATAGATCGTTACAACAATGTTTTCAGCCGTTGGGTTCAGCTGCGCAAATTCCACGCAATCTTCATTCAGATTTTTATGATCAAATCGTTCTATGATATTTTCCTGGATCACATCACTTAATAATTTCATGTCCATTACAAATCCTGTCTTCGGATTTATTTCACCCACCAGTTTTACGATCAATTCATAATTGTGCCCGTGGTAATGCGGATTGCTGCATTTACCAAAAACCTTTTTGTTCATTTCATCATCCCAATCGGCATTGAATAAACGATGCGCCGAATTAAAATGTTCTTTCCTGTATACTGCTACTTTATTGCTCATAGTGCCGATTATAACTGATCAACAATTTTATTGCGGGAATGTTTGATTATTTTTCACCAAAATATTCAACATATATTCTTGGTGTTTCGTAAAGTTTTAAACAATGTAACTCTATGGATGGTGGAATGTGCGGTACCAGTTGTTCCCAGATCCCGATCACCAGATTTTCTATGGAACAAAGTTTACCTTCCATAAAATCTACATCAAGATTTAGATTTTTATGATCCAGCTTTTCCGTCACATGTTCTTTTATGATGGCGCTCAGTTTTTTTGCATCATACACAAAACCGGTTTCGATATCCGGAATTCCTTTGATCGTCACATAAAGCTCAAAATTGTGGCCGTGCCATTTTTCGTTGGCGCATTTGCCAAATACTTCTTCATTCTTTTCCTTGCTCCACCTGGGATTGTACAGTTTGTGCGCTGCATTGAAATGTTCTATCCTCGTAATGTATACCATTGCCTGATTGTATAATATTTTGCAAAGTTAACCTGTATTGGCTTAAATGTACCGTCAAACCACGAAATTTGTGGGATGCAAATATTGGTTGTAGCAGCTACCGCAATGGAAATCGAACCATTTATTACATCCTGCCCCGGGGCGGATATTCTTATAACGGGGGTAGGTAGCCCGGCCACCATTTACCAACTCAGCAAAAAAATATCCGGTAAAAAATACGATCTCGTCATACAGGCGGGTATTGCAGGCTGTTTTTCGCCCGTAGCAAATGAGTTGGGTAGTGTGGTAATGGTGCAAAAAGATACTTTCGCCGATCTTGGTATCGAGGAAAAAAAATCATTTCACACATTATTCGAACTAGGTTTTGCCAGGCCTGATGAAGCGCCTTACCAAAATGGATGGTTAAACAATGATTATGAGTTCTTTGCAAAACTATCGCTGCAAAAAGTTACGGGAGTTACCGTAAATAAAGTGAGCGATGAGATCTTTCAGAGGGATACTCTGGTACAAAAATATTCGCCGGATGTGGAAAGCATGGAAGGTGCAGCCTTTCATTTCGTTTGCCTGCAGGAAAACATTCCTTTTCTGCAATTGCGCAGCATCAGCAATGTAGTGGGTGAGCGGGATAAATCGAAATGGAAAATGAAAGAGGCTATCCGGAATTTGAACGAAGCATTGTCAATAGTAGTTGGCAACCTGAAAAACGAATCAATATGAGTAATGAAATTGAAATAGGCTTTTCGCCTTGTCCGAACGATACCTTTATTTTTGATGCGTTGGTCAATAGAAAGATCGATACGGAAGGGTTAGAATTTACTGCGGTTTTGGAAGATGTTCAAACCCTCAATCAATGGGCGAGAGAAAAGAAACTGGCCGTCACGAAATTAAGTTACGGGGTATTGCCGCTGGTAGCCGAAAATTATAACCTGCTGAACAGTGGTAGCGCTTTGGGGAGAGGGGTAGGCCCTTTGTTAATAAAGAATAAGGAAGCCGATAGAAGAAGTAAGGAAGTGGAGGATTTTATGATAGCTATTCCGGGAGAGAATACAACGGCGCACTTGTTATTTTCTTTGGCTTACCCGAAAGCCACCAGCAAGGTTTTTCTGCGTTATGATGAAATAGAAAATTTTGTACTGGAAGGAAAAGGTTTGGGAGTGATCATCCACGAAAACCGTTTTACCTATCAGGATAAAGGCTTAGAAAAAATTACAGATCTTGGTGATTACTGGGAAACGCAGACAGGCAATTCTATTCCATTGGGAGGCATCGTGATCGATAGAAGTATTGATCCTGCTTTGCAGCAAAAGATAGATCGCCTCATCCGAAAGAGCATTGAATTTGCTTTTTCAAAATACCCGGAGTTAAACGATTACATCCGTTTGCATGCGCAGGAAATGAGTGAAGATGTGATGCGCAAGCATATCGATCTGTATGTAAATCAATTTTCCATCGATCTGGGGACCGAAGGAAAGAACGCGGTATTGAAACTCATGGAAGTATATCAAAACATTCACCCCGGTGCAGGGCTTGTTACCGAAAAGATATTCGTATAAAAAACCTTCCCGGGAGGGAAGGTTTTTTATCAGTTTTGAATGATGAATTGCCCGCTTTCTTTTTTCGTGGGGGATATGAACCTGTAGGTATACATACCACTCACCGGACTGCTGAAAAGGACCGTATGTTTTCCGGCACCCTGGGCAGTGTTGATCAATGTCTTCACTAATTTTCCATCAGAGTTATAAATATCCAGTTTTATATCTTGTTTTTCTTTCAGCTCAAAGCTGATATTAACGAGGGATGTAGAGGGGTTAGGAAATACGCTCAGTGCCGTATTCTGTTCTACTGATGTTGGGGTGAACTGAGGAGCCTGTCGTAGCGCAATCTGTTCCGACTGCAGCACCCATATGGCGTAACCTCTAGCAGGCGCATACAAATGAACACGGCCATCATTCGCTACTGTGGCGGTTTGCGAAGTATTGAGCAGGTTTACCAACGTCTGGTTTTTCCAATCCGCAAAACCTGTGGTGGCAGTCCCGTTTGGTGAGCCATCGTTATCCACCCATATTCCGCGGGTTAGCGAATTGTTATTGTTCATCACCAGGATTGCGCCCGATTTGGTACCATTACCCTGGCGGCGGGCAACAAATACGTTATAGGTATCTCCACCAAATGTAGTGGTTCCGTTTGGCGACGGCTCCGTTACAGGATTACCTTGCTGGGTAAGTACGATCATAGACCCGTCGAGATAAGTCTTTCTTACTTTTAGTAATTTATCGATATCTGTTTTTAAAGATGCGGGTGGGGTTACGGTAAGGGCATTGTTATTGTTATCCACCTCGGTCACTCCATAATAATGCGGGTAAAAAATGCATGGGCGGCCCTCGCCGAAGAGCAGGTATGCATAGCCTAATTTCCAATCCTGTGTTACCCATTTATCGTGCTCTTTGCCGGTATCGTGGTTATCCAGGAATGTCACCACAGACGTGCCTGGCAATGCATTCCCGGTATTATCGCGAACCATGCCGGCATTGTTGAGCCATGCCATATTGAAGCTTGCGCCGGTACCGTTCGTCATTTCGGTGAGCGTATTTTTTAAAGGGAAATCAAATACATCCACATCCGAGCCCAATGTAGCAAGGTCGTTTACCCAGTTTTTGAGCCGGTATTTATATCCCGTAAAATATTCGGCAACGATAAAACGCTGGCTACCCGATCTGAGAGGAAGATTGTTCACCCAGGTGGAAACCATCTCTTTCTGGAAACCACGTACGAAATCGAGCCGGTAGCCGTCGAACCCTACCGTGTTGGTAAGCCATGTACCCCATCGTTTGAGCCTTCCTTGTACAGCGGTATCGTAGGTGTTTAAATCACTGCCAAACCATTTCGTATTTGGCACCAGTTGATCTTCAAAACCACCTTCCGTACTGCCGCCATCACCCAGGTAATCGGCCGCGTCCACGGGGTGAAAGTTGGTATAGCTCCAGGTGTAATTAGGTTCGCCGGTGCCGGTATGCGTTACATAATCCACGCTGGTGGCAGTATATGCCTTCATTACAGACGTAGCTAAATTGGTGGCGCCATACCAGACTGCTACGGGATAGTAACCGTTTGTCTGTGCCGCCCATTGCCATTCCCACGCCCCAAGGGAGTTGGTGCCTTCCCGTTTTGCGGTAAGCGTTATTTCTATGTTGTGAGCTGAGGGCAGCGTGACCTTGTATTCATCAATATCAGTATTGCTGGCCATATGGCCGCTGTAGACTTTTTGATCCAGGGCCACATTGAAATTACCGCTGCCATTGTTGGGTTCAAACTCCCAGGTTTGCGATCCTGGCGATGGAGGTGCATTGTTGGTAAATTTGAAAGAGACATCATACCCCCTTTCACCTACTGCACCGGAATAGTTGAGAAAATAACCGGCAATCTGGATATAATAATCACCCGCTGCCGCAGAAGGGATTATCCAACGGATCTCATTGGTGGGATAAGGTACGCGTTGTACGCCGCCGCTGACGGCTTTGTTGAATACATAGGTCTTTACCGCCGGGTTGTCACCGCTTTCCTCTGAATCGGTATTATTGTTATAAGTATGATTGAGGATGATATCGGCATAAATATCCATGTATGGAACTCCCCCTGTTACTGAATGTGCCGTCGTTAGCAGGCTGTTCAGTTCCGACCTGGAGCCGAAACGCGTTTCTGTGGTGCCTTTCTGGGTATAGTTTCCAAGATCGTAGTGGTCAAAAATACCATAACCCATGTCGGAAATCCCAAAATTTCCTTTGCTTGGTGGTGGCATCCAAAGTGCGGTGATGCCCGCTGTTTTCATCGCGGGTATTTTGGCTTTGATGGTATCATACCAGCTGCCGTTCTTGGTAGTTTCATTTACTGGCACGTTCCAATAGAAGGCCTGCATCATAGCATCGTTTTGTGCTTTCAAAATATTGTTTGATGCAAACAGGCATGTGAAGCAGACGAATAGAATTTTCGTTTTCATATGTGTAGGTTTAAATTACAAAGCGGATCGGAAACTTTATTGTGTAAAAAATACACATTGGGTCTTACATAAAGATATGTGTTCTGCAAAATATTTGCAAGCGTAAAAGCACGGTAATTTTCCGGTGGGTTAATTATTTCAGCAGTAGATACTGAATAAAGTGGGAATGAATCTATTATGCGAAAAAAAATTATAGAAAGTTTTAATCCGGCGGTACACAGGTAAGCAAATTTACGCAGGCAGGGGAAAGTGCATCTGGTTTAACGGCTGGGGAAAGGTCATTGCTCCGCCTTTTTTAATGCCCGGGAATACCTTTCCAGGCAACGTTTACGGGCGAATTCGTGATCAACTATTGGTTTCGGATAACCGAACTCCTGGAACTCAGGCACCCATTTTTTTATATAAGTGAAATCCGGATCAAAACGTTTCATTTGTAAAGTGGGATTGAATATGCGGAAGTACGGAGCCGCATCGCAACCGCTGCTGCTGGCCCATTGCCAGCCACCGTTGTTGGCGGCAAGATCGAAATCCAGGAGTTTTGCTGCAAAGTATGCTTCACCCAATCTCCAATCGAGCAATAAATGTTTGCATAAGAACGAAGCTGTGATCATTCGTACACGATTATGCATGAAACCGGTTTCATTAAGTTCCCGCATACCCGCATCCACAATGGGATAGCCGGTTTGTCCATTGCACCATTTGTCAAATTCGCCGTTATCTTTTTCCCACTCAATTTCGTCATACGCCGGTTTGAAAGATTCGCCTTTTCCCGCCTGCGGAAAATGCCACAGGATCATGTGATAGAAATCGCGCCAGATCAATTCATTCAAAAATGTTTCAGACAGGCCTTGTGCTTTGGCGGCCAGGTGCCTGATAGAAATTGTGCCGAATCGTAGATGCATGCCTAGATGTGATGTGCCATGTATGCCGGGGAAATCACGCTGCTTTGCATATTTTCTGATCAGTTCTTCCTGCAAAGTTTTAGGCGGGTAATTTTTTTCACTGGTTTCAAAACCCATACTTTTTAATGAAGGAAATTTTACAGGGGATATTTGCAGAAAATTTTTACAATATTTTTTTATAGGATAACTTTTCAGGTGAAAATCAAGTAAAGTGTTTTTCCATTTTTTGCTGTAGGGTGTGAACACGGTGTATGGAGTGCCATCGTCTTTCATCACTTCATCTTTTTCAAGTATCACCTGGTCTTTGTATGATTGAAAATCGATATTTTCTTTTTTCAGCAATGAAGCGATGTTTTTATCTCTTGTATTTGCATAAGGCTCATAATCGTGATTGGTAAAAACCTTTTCAATCGAATATTTATTTATCAGCGACCCGAAACCATCTGTTGGTGTTCCATGAAAGATGTGCAATGTTGAACCTAGTTTTTCCAATTCGGATTGCATCACTTCAAGCGTATCATAAATGAAATTTACCCGCCTGTCTTTGTTATCTTCCAGTTTATCAAGGATTTCGGTATCAAAAATAAAAATGGGTAAAACCGGGTTTTCTGATCTCAATGCATGATATAATCCGGCGTTGTCAGTCAGCCTTAAATCACGCCTGAACCAGAATATGTTGATCTTTTGTTTCATTACAATTCGTTTCAGGAGCATTAACAAAAAACCTCCTTATTTGTTTGTTTCAAAGCCATATCTATTTTTTGGATGAAAGGATTTCTGTAGCTGCTATTCTCCAAACCAGCCACCCACCGGATGTTGTAGATGGAGTTAGATAAAAATATTTCGTCGGCGGACTTAAGCGTTTCGATGGATATTTCTGTTTCAGTTATTTCAAAACCTGCTGCAGGCAATGTTTGTAAAAGTACTTTTCTTACTATTCCTGCTATACATCCTTCTGACAACGCCGGTGTGTAAATCGTTTCATTTTTTACCATGAAAATATTAGCGATGGTGCTATCGCAAACACGGCCGTGTTGATTAAGGATCACCGCATCGTTGTATTTATTTTCTTTCGCAAATAATGCCCCCATGAAATAGGGCAGGTAATTATTGTGTTTGATATTGGCGAAAGCATCACAGCTTTTTACTCCATCCTTGAAAATGCCGAGTTGCAGGCCGTTATGATTCAGTTGTCCATTTTCCAACGGAAGTGGCCATGCCTGGATAGTGTAATTGGGTTGCATGTTCTCGGCATCATACAATCCGCCATTACCCCGAAAAACAGCGAGGCGGATCCTTGCATCCGCCAACTTATTTTTTTTTACCAGTTGAATGATTTCTGTCATGAGTTTATCAGGAGTGAAAAGTTTCGGCACTTCGAATTTAAGTAACTGCATACCCTTCCATAATCTTGAAAAATGCTCGTCGGGCAGTATCAACCTGCCGTCAACCAACCTTATGGTTTCGAATAAGCCGTCGCCATAACGGGCTGCACGGCTGTCGGGACTCAACACGGCCTGTCCTTCAGAATATGATTTACCATTAAAAATGAAATAGCGCATGCTGTAAAATAAAAAATCTCCATGATAATGGAGATTTTGGTGAAAGAACTTATTTGAATTACATTTCTTCGATGATCTTATTTTTTACCGCATACATGATAAGGCCGGCGGTACTTTTGGCGCCTGTTTTCACTTTCAGCTTATCGCGGATAGCTTCAACAGTACGAGGGCTGAGATCCACCATATCAGCAATTTCTTTGGTGCTTTTTTCTTCACACATCAGGCGAAGGATGGTGGTTTCCTTGTCATTCAGGTGCACTTCCTGCGGCATCAGTTGCTGTGGAGGAGCTGCATTCCGTTGTTTCAGGTTGGAAAGCAATGCATTATTGGTAAGAGAGTTGAAGTAATATTCCTGTTCGAAGCAGGTTTTGATGGCTTCGTAAATGATCTCGCTGTCGCTGGTTTTGGAGAGATAGCTGTTTGCGCCTAATTCCATTAGTTTGGTGATCATGCTATGGTCGTCCATCATGGTGAGCATGATGATCTTGGTATTGGGGCAAAGCTTCTTTATTTCCGGTAATGCGGTCACCCCATCCATGATAGGCATCTGGATATCCAATAAAATCACATCCGGTTTGATGGTTTTTACCAGGTTGAGGAGGTGCATGCCATTATCTGCTTCCGCTATTACGCGGATATCTTTTTTGGCGCTAAGTGCCGTTTTGACCCCTGCTCGGTATAATACGTGATCATCGGCGATGATCACCTGGATCGGTTCTGAATCTTGTTTCATATAGTTAAAAGGGTGAAATTAATGTATTTTTTGTTAGTAAGAGTACGATACTATAACGCATTGCTTACGTGTAAATTATGATAAAAATGAATAAAGAGTGTAATTACCCGTTAATCCGGATAGGGAATTTACGTAAAATTACCGCAGTAGTACACACAATTCAAAGAAAGCCTTGAATAAAAGATGACTATTATTCCCGGACCAGGCGTGGAAGAAACACGTAAGAAGGCTGAAACTTTACAAGGTATAGAAAATGAGCCGTAATAAAAAAGGGGAAAAATCCCTGAATTTTCCGGGGTTTTTCCTGTATCAAATAAGCATATGAAAGGCTATTCTTGTTGTAAGTTTATCGAATGAATGAATCAGAGTTTAATATTATCAAAATACTTGTCTTTGCATTTTACATTTTTTCTTTTTTATTCTCATTTAGAGTAGCGAGGCTTAGAGAGATTCCAAAATATATGAAGAGGTTTTTGCTGTATTTATTTATAGGAGGATTAATGGCAGCAATATACTTAACTACAATTTTCTTTGAAGCGAAGCATAACATGGCTTTTTTTAATAGGGTGAATTTGATTTCGTTGTTTTTTCATTTTGTTTTTTTGAGTCTATTTATTATAAAAATAATTTCTGATCATAATGGAGGAGGCTTTAGAATTATGTATATTTTATTATTGGGACTTTCCATGGGATTACTAACTGCGATACTAAATGATTTTTGCTATAATACTTCCGCTGTTTCATTTTGTTTGTCAAGTTTTTTATTAGTCCTTTTTTGTTTGTTTTATTATTATAACATATTTCATAATTCACCAACAATAATGCTTTTGGAAGAACCATCATTTTGGATTATAACTGGAATTTTTATAGGTATGACATTGTCTTTTCCAATGATTATTTTTTGGGACTTTTTAGATTTAAGCCTGAAAAAACCAACTAAAAGATTAATTCAATCATTTGCCAATATTCCATACATAATAATGCATATTTTTTTCATTAAAGCCTATTTATGTTTGCTGAACAAACCGAAAAAATTATCATATTTATAGTCTGCTGTTGCATGTTTATAATGATTTTAATTGGGTTTATAATTATGATGATTTATCGATATCAATTAAAACAACAAGTCTTTTTTAAAAGCATGAAGGATTTAGTGATAATACATGAAAATGAAATCCTACAATCCCAGTTAGAAATTCAAGAGCAAACATTTCAAAACATATCAAGAGAAATACACGATAACATCGGACAAAAATTAAGCCTTGCAAAATTGAGCTTAAATGCTGTTGGTATTAATAGAAGCGATAAGGATAATGAAATTATGTCTGATTCCGTGAGGATACTTACAGATGCCCTAAGTGACTTGAGTGATTTAAGCCGTAGCATGAGTGCAGAACAGATTTTGCATAATGGGCTCGTTTCAGCATTAGAATACGAAGTGGCTCAATTAAGAAAATCCGGGATATTTAAGGCAACTCTCATTACGAGAGGCAATATGTTATATTTCGACAGGCAGAAAGAACTGGTCTTATTCAGAATTGTTCAGGAAGCGATCAATAATATTGTAAAGCATGCCGCTGCCAGTGAAATTTTTTTAGAATTGGATTATGCCGGAGAAGTACTTAATATGAGTATTAAAGATAATGGCAAGGGATTTTTTGAAGACATAAGAAAACATGCAGGTATAGGATTATTAAATATGAAAAAGCGTGCCCAGATCATTGGAGGTGAACTGGTCATCTCCACATCACCAGGAAACGGAACAACATTAATGATAAAATTGCCGTCACAGTATGAAACAAACTCACCCAATCAGCATCATATTAGCCGATGATCATATCGTCCTGAGAGATGCCCTTGCATTATCCATCAATTCTTCCAAAAATTTCCGTGTCATCGGAAAAGCGGCAGATGGCTTCGAATTGCTGGATATATTGAAAACAGAGGAAATCCCCGATATAGTACTCCTTGATCTTCATATGCCCCGGATGGATGGTTATGAAGTTGCTGCCATACTTCAAAGGAAATATCCTTCTGTCAAGATACTGGTACTTACTATGTATGATTCAGAAATTGCACTTATACGGTTACTTCAGATGGGAGTAAGGGGTTTTGTGAAAAAAGATATCCATCCGGAAGAATTGGATGCAGCATTGGAGGAAGTGGCTGATAACGGGTACCATTACTCCAATAATACTACCGGAAAGCTAGGGGTAATGTTGTATAAAGCTAAAACAGAGAATACTAGTATTGACAAGGCTTTGCCTAATGAAACCGAGATTGAGTTTCTCAAACTTGCCAGTACCGATATGACTTATAAAGAAATTGCTATGGTGATGAAACTAACTCCCAGGGCTGTTGATAGCTACAGGGATGCCTTATTTGAAAAACTGGATGTTAAAAGCAGGGTAGGGTTAGCAATTTTTTCCATACGGAATGGAATCATCGGGGTATAACTATTCAATAAGTTTGTTCCTCATTCCATACATGATCAGTCCACCAATAGTTTTTGCATTTACTTTGGTTTTCATGTTTTGCCGGATGGTTTCTATGGTACGCGGACTAAGAAATATAGTTTTGGAGATTTCTTCCGTCGTTTTATCCTCTGCCAATAATTGGAGGATCTTGATTTCTTTTTCGTTAAAATGAATCGGCGTGTTTGATCCGTAATGCTGGCGAACATTCTTTTTTTGCATGAGACGCCCCATTACCGCTTTATTGACCAACTCATTGAAATAAAAGTCGTCATTCATGCAAGTTAGTATAGCTTCGTAAATTTCCTCCGGATCGGTAGTTTTGGTAAGATATGCATTTGCCCCCATTTCCATCATTTTGGAGATCATCTGCTGGTCATCATACATTGTTAATACGATGATCTTAATATCTTCAAATTCTTTTCGGATCAGTTGGATGCCATTGATACCGTCAATTTCAGGCATTCTAATATCCATTAGAAGAACATCCGGTTTTTTGATGGCGATTTTATGCATCATGTCTTTACCATCTTCGGCTTCCCATAGCATTTTAAGGTTGGGTTTCCCAGACAGCGCCATTTTTATACCATCTCTAAATATCTTATGATCGTCGGCGATGGCGATCTTGATCAGGTTCTCGGTAGACATTGTTAATTAATGGGGGTTAGTATTAACAGGTTGAAGTTAACGAATAACTTTCTGTTAACAGAAAAAAACTTCTTGTAAAATGACTAGTTTATTTATAATCAATCAATTAGTTTTTAATGCACAGTAAAAATACGAGTGTTTTTATACGTATATATACTTCCAGGCAATAATTTTTTTTTAAGTTACGTTCATCAATGTATCCCTAAAATCTTTTCAGATCAGCCGATAAAGTCACGAAGTGAGTAGATAAGCCTTAAAACACCCGCTTATCCACAGGTTTATCCACATTTTTAATAATAAGTAAAATTACCTTCGTAAAGTTACGAGCAAACTTAATAGTAAAATTACTATATTTGGCTGGTACATCTACCTTAATTTTAGCAAGGTTTTTTCCTCTTTTTGGAGCTGAAAGCTTTACTGGTGTTGGTTTTGGTATCTAACGTATAAATACGGGTTGATGTTCATCAATTGTTTCAAAATTAAAATTGGGGCAAGTTTGTACTGATATTTAATCGTAAACCACTGAAATTTTATTTTATTATGTTCGGAGCACTTAACGGTCTTTTAGATTTAGTACAACTGATTTGTTTCTAAGTATATTTTGATTTTGATTAACAGTTAGTTATTTTTGTTTTGACTAAATTAACTGTATATCTCAAACAATCTTACTTATATAACTTTCACAACCGAGATTATACCTTTAATCTTTTGTATTTTCTTTTATAAGAAATTAAATACAAAAGCTTTAAAGGTTTTTTTTGTTTATGCCATCTTCTTATCTTTTTTCGTATCCCTTACAGTATTTACGATACAATTTCTTAAATCACATGCTACATATTACATTATTCTCAAATTCTACACCTTATTCGAATTTATATTAGTAGGATATTTCTTGAGAAATATTATTAAAAATAAAATTGTAACCACAGTACTTAAATACTCAATATTTGTTTTTGTTCCAATCTGCATTTATTTCTACATAGTTACTAACTCGAATAAGTTTAGTACATACCCTTCTATTATAGAGTTTCTTTTCTTTATTGTAATTCTGATTTACTTTTTTTATGAAAAGATGAAGACTGTAATAATATACCCATTGTATCAAAGTCAAACTTTTTGGATATGTGTTGGTTTCTTCATTTATTACACAGGAAATTTCTTTTTCTTTTTATTTAGCAATACAACTACGGATAAAGCGTTTATAACTCAATTGAATATCATATACAGCTTTGTAACTATCACTAAAAATATCATTTTAAGCCTTTCTTTGTTAGTCAACGAGCCCATAGAAATCAACGACGACGAATTACAAATACCTACTGATATAAACCTGGATGAATTTACAGTCACTAACACTAAAAAATTGTAGCGCCAGATGTTTTTTTTACAGGTATCAGCAAGTTCGGATGTATCGAAGCTCATGTTTATTGGGTCCGTAGGAATGATCACTCTGGCAGTGGGGATCATCGTGTTTGTGATCATGCACCAACGGAAAGTTATCCGCTACCACATCCAGATGAAAAAGCTGGAGGCTGAAAAGCAACAGATATACCTCAATGCAAGTATCCGTTTCCAGGAAGAAGAAAGACAACGTATCGCCGCCGACCTGCATGATGACGCAGGACCTTTGCTGGCAACTGCCCGGCTTTACCTCAACGAAAATCTCGTAAATCAGGACAAACCACAGCAACTTCAAAGTATTTTCAGCGCCAAGCAGATACTGGATGATGCTATCCTGCTTATCCGGAATATCAGCCATAGCCTGATGCCGCCAACTCTTAAAAATTTCGGTCTTGAAAGTGCTACTACCGATCTGTTTCAAAAGATCAGTGGCAGCGGTACCATCAACGCCAGTGCACGTTTTCATGATTATCGCGAAAGATTAAAAGTAGAACAGGAGTTGTTGGTATTCCGTGTGATCCAGGAGCTGGTCAACAATATCATCAAGCATAGTAATTCCGCTTTCATACACCTTACTCAAAATGCTACCACCAATAATCTTTACATCCGTCTTCACCACGATGGAAAAGGGATCGTTCAATCTGAATTCGACAAACTCAATCACACTGCCAATGGCCTGGGGCTGAAGAATATCGCCAGCCGAATCAAAGTATTGAACGGCCGCATTCTGTTTGAGATCGATTCGAGCCAGACCTATTACAAGGTGACATTAGAAATTCCTAAGGAGTCGATCATTTAATTTTTCGAAGTATATTTACGTAGCCCTGTTTACAAAACCCTTATTTTTGTAACGAGTTTTTATTATTAGCCCCAAAGTATGTCTTCAGAACAGATCAAAGTTGCGATAGCAGATGATCATAAGATCTTTAGGAAAGGTGTGATCCTTTCACTAAGGCCTTATGCGAATATCCGTTTTGTCATGGAAGCTGATAACGGCGAAGACCTCATTCAAAAGATCCCTGATTCCATGCCGGATGTGATCCTTTGCGATCTGAAAATGCCGATCAAAGATGGTATCGATGCTACAAAAGTCATTACCAAAAATCATCCTAATATTCGTGTCATCATTCTTACAATGTATGAAGATGAACGTTTTGTTGGCCACCTGATGGACTGCGGAGCTGCAGGATATCTTTTAAAAAGTACTGACCCAGCCGAAATAAGGCGTGCAATAATGGATGTGATGCGTACGGGATTTTATTTAAATCCGTTCGTGAACAAAGTCCTCATTAAAAAGAATTACAGCAAACAAAAATTCAACCCCTCACTTACAACAGAAGTCGTACTCAGCGATAGGGAGAAAGAAGTACTCACATTAGTTTGCATGGAGTTTACCGCCACCGAGATAGCCCAGAAAATGAGCATCAGCGCCCGCACAGTTGAGGCGATCAAAGACAGGCTGATGGAACGTTTTGGCGTAAAAAATTCTGTAGGGCTGGTATTTTATGCCATGAAGAACCAACTTATTGACTAACAGCAGCATAAATTTTTGTTACGTAATTACTTGCATTTTGTGATTTAAATTGGTAAGTTTAGTTATTCGTTACCTAAAATTTAAATTATGAAAACAACAGCTTTCATGGCCCTTATTTGTATGGGCTTCTTCGGCCTGACTTCTTTTTCTACCGGCCATCAAAAAAAGTCTTCTGTAACCATTACCGCGAGTGCCATTAACAACACAGTAAGTAATCCGGTCACAGTAACCTATTATGCCATCTCAGGAACAAGCTTGACGCCGGCAGCCGGGGGTGGTAGTCAGAGTAACCCGATCACCTACGACGATGTAGATGGGTTTTCAATTGATGTTAATATCGGTGGTATACATGGCTCAACAAAGTTTTATTCCCATATTTATTCAGACAATGTATTTATCGGTACTCAAACACATACAGCATCTCATTCCTTACAAAGCTTTTTAGTAGTTACCAATCCTGCTTCCACTATACAGGTAATATGTGATTCTAATCCATAGAGAAGGGGTAAAAATACAAATGCAGTTCACCGGCCGTGAACTGCATTTGTATTTTATTCTGTCGATTATTTAAAATAATCCAAACAACTGCGAATCTATCTGAGTGATAATTTTCCCAAGATCCTCTTCATTTTCCGCAAACTTATTATTGTCCGCATCAATGATCAGCAAAGGGCCTTCCTTGTAAGTATCAATCCAGTTATTGTAATAATCGTTCAGTTTTTTAAGATAATCCAGGCGGATATTTTCTTCGTACTCACGGCCGCGTTTCTGGATCTGTGCTACCAATGTTGGTACTGAAGCTTTCAGATATATCAGCAGATCCGGTGGTTGCACCATCGATTTTAATGTCTCGAAAAATTTATAATAATTTTCAAAATCCCTTTTTCCCATCAATTGCATATCGTGCAGATTCGGCGCAAAGATGTTGGCATCTTCATAGATCGTCCTGTCCTGGATAACCGTTTCCGTACCACGATGTATTTCCAGCAATTGATTCAGCCTGCTGTTAAGGAAAAATATCTGGAGGTTAAAACTCCAGCGGGGCATATCCTCGTAAAAGTCGTTGAGGTAGGGATTATGGTCTACATCTTCAAATTGTGGGATCCATTTATAATGTTTGCTCAGCATTTCTGTAAGCGTGGTCTTTCCGGCACCTATATTTCCTGCAATCGCAATGTGTTTTGGTTTTTTTGCTTTGGCCATGATCCGATATTCGTGTTATGAGATACTTCTTACGAATGTAAGCGTATTTATTTCAAACTTCACAAGGTTTTCACCCTTTATTAAAAATATTTTAAGCCCATTGATTCCCGCACCAGCGCCATCGTTGCGGCAGCACTTTTACGGGCTTTTTCAGCGCCTTTTTCCATCACTTCCTGCAGGTATGCCGGATTGTTGAGTATGTCGCTGGCTTTCTGCCGGATAGGAGAAATGAACTGAACCATATCTTCCGCCAACTGCTTTTTCATGTCGCCGTAACGTATAGTGCATTCATTGAAATCATGTTCAAATTTTGCCATCACTGCTTCACTACTTACCAGTTTCATCAGTTGAAATATGTTGACGATATAATCAGGTTTTTCTGAATTCTTCTCCGTAGGCCCCGCATCCGTTTTGGCTTTCATCACTTTTTTACGGATCGTATCGTCATCATCTGCCAGGTAAAGTGTAGCCATCTGATTTTCACTCTTACTCATTTTTCCTGAGCCATCCAATGAAGGAACTTTAATGAGATCAAGATCATAATTGAATGCTACCGGCTCCGGAAAAACTTCTCCATAACGATGATTGAAGCGGTTTACATAGGTACGTGCCATTTCCAGATGCTGCTCCTGATCTTTTCCAACCGGCACGTAAGTAGCCCTGTGAATGATGATATCCGCAGCCTGCAACACAGGATACGTCAGCAACCCGGCGTTGATATTACCAGGGCTCAATCTTGCTTTTTCCTTGAAAGTCACCGTTTTTTCCAGTTCACCTTTATAAGCCAGCATGTTGAGGTAAAGGTATAATTCACCGGTTTCGTGTACATGGCTCTGGCAATAAAATGCCGCTTTTTCCGGATCAAGTCCGCAGGCGATATTTTCGGCCAATACCCTGTGTACATTACTTTTCAATTCTTTTGTATCCGGGTGAGTGGTCAGCGAATGCAGATCGGCCACCATAAAATAACATTCGAATTCATTTTGAAGCTTCACATAATTGCGGATAGCGCCGAAGTAGTTACCCAGGTGCAAAAAACCTGTCGGGCGAATACCACTCATTACAATTTTCTTGTCCATCATCTCAAAAAATAATTTCGGCGAAGATACTAAAACGTCCTTAACCGCAGAGTGCCGGAGGAAGCAGAGTTTACGCAGAGTATAACCTTTATATCTTCGTAAACTCTGCTCCTTCCCGTTCTCCTGGGTGAGGAAAAACTGCTTATTCAATCCGTTCATACAAAATTTACCACCTCTCCTATTAAACCGTTATTTTTGTCATATGGAAGTAAATGACCAGATGGTAGATAAACTGGCGCAATTGGCCCGGCTCGAATTTGCGCAGGATGAAAAAGCGGCGATCAAAAATGACCTGCAGCGCATGATCGATTTCGTGCACAAAATGGACGAAGTAAATACCGGGCATGTAGAGCCCTTGCTTCATATAGGCACTTCCAAAAATGTGTTGAGAATTGATAAAGCCGAAGGGATGATCCCGACGAAAGATGCGATGAAGAATGCGGCAGTAAATGATGGTATATTTTTTAAAGTTCCTAAAGTGATCAAAAAATAAATTTTATGAGCTCAGCTATTCTTCAATTGAAAGATATTCAAAAAAGTTACTTTTTAGGTAAACAGGCATTGCCTGTATTAAAAGGTATTTCCATGGATATTTTCAAAAATGAATATGTGGCGCTCATGGGGCCGAGTGGTAGCGGTAAGTCTACTTTGATGAACATACTCGGCTGCCTCGATTCGCCAACAGGCGGAAGGTATATTCTCAATGGAAAAGATGTAAGCCGTATGCCCGACGATGATCTTGCGGCGGTACGCAACAGGGATATCGGTTTTGTATTTCAACAATTCAATCTGTTGCCACGACTGACGGCGCTTGAAAATGTAGCGTTACCGCTGATCTATAGCGGTGTTTCTAAAAAAGAACGTATCGAAAGGGCAGAAGCTGTATTGCTTAAAGTGAAACTCGAGGAACGCATGCATCACAAACCCAATGAACTCAGTGGCGGACAATGTCAGCGTGTTGCGATTGCAAGAGCGCTGATCAACAATCCGGCGATCATCCTTGCTGATGAACCAACAGGTAATCTCGACTCAAAAACTTCTTATGAGATCATGGATATCCTGGGTAAAATTCATGCCGATGGAAATACAGTGATACTCGTGACGCATGAAGAAGATATTTCGGCATTTGCACACCGGGTGATACGCCTCAAAGATGGACTGATCGAAACTGATAAACGCAACGAAAAGCCCATGCTGTCCACTCTTTCCGTTTAATTACAATTCAATTTTATGGCATTGAAGATTTATACCAAAACCGGCGACCTTGGCAAGACAAGCCTCATCGGTGGAACCAAAGTACCCAAGAGTCATCTTCGGATTGAAAGTTATGGTACAGTAGATGAACTCAATTCTTTCATCGGATTGGTGAACGATCTTTTTGTTCATGAAGAAAGCAATATCGTTTTAAAAGAAATACAAGACCGGCTTTTTACCATCGGTTCATCATTGGCCTGTGATCCCGAAAAAGAACCTTTAATGAAAATGCCTGATCTTAAACTATCGGATGTGCAATTGCTGGAAAAGGAAATGGATAAGATGAACGATATTTTACCGATCATGAAATCCTTTATTTTACCAGGCGGGCATGTAACGGTATCTAATTTTCATATTACACGTTGTGTATGCCGCAGGGCAGAAAGGATCTGCGTGGCGATGCAGGAAGAGAATGTCTTTGTAGATCCGCTGGTGATCACTTATCTGAACAGGCTGAGCGATTATTTATTCGTGATGGCGAGATTTGCAGCGCATGTTTTAGAAGTGCCGGAGATTGCATGGAAACCGCGGATCAATTAAGAATTAAGAATGCCCATCGAACTTCATAGATCTTAAATCGATGAAACTATTTTAGGAAAAGACAGGCTGGCCGTACCGTGTCGTCGTTGGCCCGGGGACCAGACGATGGCAGCATCGTACGACATCATACATCATACATCATACATCATCCATCATCCATCATCCATCATCCATCATACATCATCCATCATAGATCATCCATCATAGATCAATCTTCTTCCTCATCGTCTTCATCTTCAGGAATGTTTCCTTTGAATGTTTTTCCAGGGGCGAATTTTTTTGTGGGGTAGCCTTTGGGTATGGTGAAATGTGAAATGGCCAGTGGCTCAAAACTGATCCTGGAAGCTGTATACAGAATTCCTTTTTTACCCTGGTGGTATTCATATTGCAGGACGATTCCCGGTAAAGCTGCAAACATCGGCTCTGCAGCCGCCAGCGCTTCGTTTTTGGTGCCGGGTAAATAATAGGCAGTAAGGCTGGATCCATCGGGATATGTAAGCGTTGCTTTTTTGCAAACCCTGTTCAGCACTACAAGGCTGTCGTCAGATAATTTCACTTCTACCGTAGCATATTTCGCATTGAATAATTCCCAGTTAGATTTCCCCAGTTTGAATTTATACTTAGCCTTTCCCGATTCTTTTACAATGACTGCTACCGCGGAGGTATCTGTTGTACGATGCTGGTAATAAATGTTCTGTATCCGCATAAGGCTTACCAGGCGAAGCTTTACAGTGTTTCCTTTAACAAAAACAGATTTTACGGCGCCATTGTACGTCTCAGCGATCGTCTTTTTTTTATTGCTGATGATATTAATGTCGTAAGTAATAGAAAAATCTGTCTTGCGAAATTCATTGGAATCAAGTGCGGATTGCGCCTTTGCAGCTATGCAGAAAGCCAGAGATAGAATAACAAGAAATGCTTTGCGCATGATCTGTAGTAAGTTTGTTTCTTAAAAAATGAATTCCGCCAGGTCCAGAGGATCCATCGGATTCTTCTCTACATTTTTATCAAAGAATTTTGCATCCGCATCTTTCCATCGCTGCAGTTTTTTTCTTTGCCTGCGGGCTTTGGCGGTAGGGTTGCCATTCTTTTTTTGCTGGTACATTGTTTTCATCATACCAAGCATTCCTTCCGAAATGGTGATGGAACTCGAATGATCGAGGTTCACTTTTACGGCATCCGTACTTTCATTGGTGATGAAAGAAGGCAATTGGTTATAGTTGAAATTAGTAAACGAAAACAACAGGTCGTTATCGTGCACGTCAAAATCTTCACCATCAATCGAGGCATTGCCTGTCTTGCTGCTGCTGTTATATCCGTTCTTCTTTTTTGGGGAAGAGGCCAGTGATCCGGAATGTTTCGGCAGGATCATCGGGATTGCGACAGAATCTTTTTTATCCGGAGATGTAGTGGCCAGCGATTTATTTTCCGTCGAAGGAACGGTCGCTGTTTCTTCCGTTCCAGCATTTTTTTTATGGGTGAGGCGGATCACCACAGCAATTGCAGCCATAAATACCAATGCAGCCGCGATACGTGGAATGTATTTCCGAAAGGAAACCACTCGTGCCGGTTTGCCTTCGCGAAGAATATTCTCCAGTAAAAAAGCAGGAGGCGTTACAGAATTTTCTTTGAGGCTGCTTACCTGTTCAAATTCTTTTTTGATGAGGGATTCCGCTTTTTCTTCCTGTATATTACTGTGTATAGCTTCCGTAACCTGCGCTGGTGGCGGGATGCTGTGATCCTGTAGTTTTTTTAATATGGTATTCAGCTGAAGCACTATATATTATTCGCGGTAATTTTTTGTTTTAAAAGATTTCTCGCCTTGTGTAATTTAGATTTACTGCCACTTTCGGTTATCCCCAGTATATCAGCTATTTCCTTATGGCTGTAATCTTCTATTATATAAAGGTTTACTATGGTTCGGTAACTATCAGGGAGTTGCTGCACGATCTTCATCAGGTCGTTCAGGTCGAGTTTATCATTCGCTCCTAAAACACCGGACTCGATAATAAGCTCTTCATTCACTTCAGAAAATTGCACTTTCTTTTTCTTAAGCGCATCAAGGCAGGTAGTAACGAAAATGGTACGGGCCCATCCTTCGAAGGAGCCTTCAAACCTGTAGTTGCCTAGGTTTCGGTATAATTTGATAAAACCTTCCTGGAACAGGTCGTTCGCGTCTTCCGCATTGGCGGCATACCTCAGGCACAAACTGTACATTTTGCCGGAGATCATTCCATACAATTCTTTAAACGCGGCATCGTCGCCCAGGGCGGCCTGCTTTATTAAGACGGGAGGAAAGTGTAAAATGTTTCCAGGTGTATCCATTCAATGTGTAATTATATTGTTTTCATACGCCACTCAATCCATTAAATAACATAATGATTGCACATTTACCATAGGAATCAGCCTAAAAGGGAGGGTTGTTTCAAATATTGAAAATAAAAAAAGCCCAATCACTATTGACAGGAGAATTGGGCTTTGTATCGGGGAGCAGACTTGAACTGCCGACCTTCGGGTTATGAATCCGATGCTCTAACCAGCTGAGCTACCCCGACGTACCATCTAATGGGCGGCAAAAATATAGATATTTGGTTAGATGGAAAAAGAATTTGGGATATTTCTTTAAAACCTCCGGGGTTTTACCCCAACCCCGGAGTGTTTATTTGGCACAAACGCCCGGAGGTTGAAGAAAACCTCCGGGGTTTTGCCCCAGCCTCGGAGTGTTTATTTGGCACAAACGCCCGGAGGTTGAAGAAAACCTCCGGGGTTTTAGCTCATTTCTGTAAAATACTGGTGGAAATAAGGAATTGTCTCAATCCCTTTATAAAAATTCTCAATGTTAAATTTCTCGTTAGGACTGTGCAAATTATCGCTATCAAGGCCAAAACCAAGGAAAACGATCTTTACACCCAGTTCTTTTTCAAATAGGGCACAGATCGGTATGCTTCCGCCGCCACGAACCGGGATCGGCGCTTTGCCCAAAGTAACTTCCATCGCTTTTGAAGCGGCTTTATAGCCGATGCTGTCGATCGGGGTCATATAGGCTTCGCCACCGTGGTGCAGGCTGGCTTTTACGGCCACATTTGCCGGAGCGATCTTTTCCAGGTGATTGATCAGCAAGGAAGTGATCTTATCCGATCCCTGATCGGGAACCAGCCTGGCAGAAATTTTCGCGAAAGCCTTGCTTGGCAAAACCGTTTTGGCGCCTTCGCCGGTATAACCACCCCAGATACCGTTGAGCTCAAGGGTAGGGCGGATGCCCGTGCGTTCGTTGGTGCTGAACCCTTTTTCGCCCCAGAGTTCTTTTACACCAAGGTCTTTTTTATATTCCTCTTCGTCAAACGGCGCCTGGGCCATCAGTTTGCGTTCTTCGTCGGTGGCTACCGCTACATCGTCATAGAAACCCGGGATGGTAATATGATTGTTTTCATCGTGCAGGCTGGCGATCATTTTTGCCAGTATGGTGATGGGGTTGGCCACCGCACCGCCATAAACACCGCTGTGTAGATCCCTGTTCGGGCCGGTCACTTCTACTTCTATATAACTTAGTCCGCGTACGCCGATGTCGATGCTCGGCGTATCCAGGCTGATGAGGGCGGTATCGCTGATGAGGATGACGTCCGACTTCAATAGCTCTTTGTGAGACGAAACAAATTTCGCCAGGTTGGGCGAACCAACTTCTTCTTCGCCTTCGATGCAGAATTTGATATTGTTGTTGAGCGTGCCGGTCTGCGTGAGTATTTCCAGCGCTTTCACGTGCATGTAAAACTGCCCTTTATCATCGCAGCTGCCGCGGGCAAATATTTTTCCATCGATGATCACCGGTTCGAAAGGGCCGCTTTTCCAAAGGTCAAGTGGCTCGGCGGGCTGCACATCGTAGTGGCCATAAACCAATACGGTCGGCTTTGCCGGATCGACGATCTTTTCGCCATAAACTACCGGATGGCCATCGGTCTCAAATATTTCTACTTTATCAGCACCTGCCTTCAGCAGCCTGTCTTTTACGGCTTCGGCGCATTTGAGCATGTCTGCTTTATGTTCGGTTTTGGCGCTGATGCTCGGTATGCGGAGCAGTTCCAACAGCTCTTCTAAAAAACGGTCTTTA
>Ga0247813_10000481_pt1 | contig 37378 bp, 33 predicted proteins | sample UWRJL169409C1_FD_180719 | JGI IMG/M metagenome (GOLD analysis project Ga0247813, IMG submission 180719) | Plant litter microbial communities from Arlington Agricultural Research Station in Wisconsin, United States - UWRJ-L169-409C-1 | ecosystem: Environmental > Terrestrial > Plant litter >... | reverse complement strand
AGTTTGTTTTCTATTGATCGTAGTAATCATGGTTCAAAACCCTAAAGGAGGCGGATTATCGTCTACAATTAGTGGAACTCAAATGTTAGGTGGAGTACAAAAAACAACTGACTTTTTAGATAAAAGCACTTGGACATTGGCTACAATTTTGATCGCTTTAATCTTACTTTCAAGTTTAAGCTTTACAGGATCTTTAAGCGATACTGATTCTAAACTTATTGAAAAAACAGAAGCTCCTGCAACAACTACACCGGTAGCTCCGGTACAGCAAGCACCTGCTCCGGCAGCACCTGCAGCAAAATAATCATTTTGAAATAATATAAAAATGCCAGCCTGTCAAAGCTGGCATTTTTTTTAGGAAATAATGTCAGTTTTTAGACCATGGCACAATTTCTGAAATCTAATAGAACATTAAAAAACGTATAACTTATAATAATATAAAATCATGGCCTTAAACATTAAACCTCTTTCAGATCGCGTACTTATTGAGCCTGTTGCAGCTGAAACCAAAACTGCTTCAGGTATTTTTATTCCGGATACTGCCAAAGAAAAACCACAAAAAGGAACTGTAGTGGCAGTAGGAAACGGATCTAAAGATCATACTATGACAGTAAAAGTTGGTGATACTGTACTTTATGGGAAATATGCAGGAACAGAATTAAAATTAGAAGGAACGGATTATTTGATTATGCGTGAGGACGATATTTTAGCGATAATCTAAAAAAATATGTATTAAGTTTTTAGTATTAAGACTAGATAACTTGAAACAAATCAAACTTTAAACAAAATTAAATTCAGCAGGAGGAAAAGGCTTAAAGCCTAAAGCCTACTGCCTAAAGCAAAAAATAAAAATGGCAAAAGATATAAAATTTGATATTGAAGCACGTGATGGATTAAAACGTGGTGTTGATGCATTAGCAAATGCTGTAAAAGTAACTCTTGGACCAAAAGGTCGTAACGTAATTATTGGTAAGTCATTTGGTGGACCAACCGTTACTAAAGATGGTGTTTCTGTTGCAAAAGAAATCGAATTAAAAGACCCATTAGAAAACATGGGCGCGCAAATGGTTAAAGAAGTAGCTTCTAAAACCAATGATTTAGCGGGTGACGGAACTACAACTGCAACAGTTTTAGCTCAGGCAATCGTTAAAGAAGGTTTGAAAAACGTTGCTGCAGGTGCAAATCCTATGGATTTGAAACGTGGTATCGATAAAGCTGTTGAAGCTATCGTTGCTGACCTTGCAAAACAAGCTAAAGTGGTTGGAAGTGATTCTGACAAAATCAAACAAATCGCTTCTATCTCTGCAAATAATGACGAAGTTATTGGTGAATTAATCGCTACTGCTTTTGCTAAAGTAGGAAAAGAAGGTGTTATCACTGTTGAAGAAGCTAAAGGAACGGACACTTTCGTGGATGTTGTTGAAGGTATGCAGTTTGACAGAGGATATCTTTCTCCTTACTTCGTAACAAACCCAGAGAAAATGGAAGTTGAACTTGACTCTCCGTACATCTTATTATACGATAAAAAAGTATCTTCTTTAAAAGAATTACTTCCTGTTTTAGAGCCAGTAGCTCAATCAGGAAAACCATTATTAATTATTGCTGAAGATGTTGACGGAGAAGCTCTTTCTACTCTTGTTGTAAATAAATTAAGAGGTGCTCTTAAAATTGCTGCTGTAAAAGCTCCAGGTTTTGGAGACAGAAGAAAAGCAATGCTTGAAGATATCGCTATCTTAACTGGTGGAACTGTAATTTCTGAAGAAAGAGGATATACTCTTGAAAATACAACTATCGAAATGTTAGGAACTGCAAAAAGAGTTTCTATCGATAAAGACAACACTACTATTGTAAGTGGCGCTGGTGAAGCAGATATCATCAAAAACAGAGTAAACCAAATTAAAGGTCAGATGGAAACTACAACATCTGATTATGATAAAGAAAAATTGCAAGAGCGTTTGGCTAAATTAGCTGGTGGTGTTGCTGTTCTTTATGTTGGTGCTGCATCTGAAGTTGAGATGAAAGAGAAAAAAGACAGAGTTGACGATGCGTTACATGCTACTCGTGCTGCTGTTGAAGAAGGAATTGTTGCTGGTGGTGGTGTAGCTTTATTAAGAGCAAAAGCTGCTTTAGCTGATCTTAAAGCTGACAACGCTGACGAAGCAACAGGAATTCAGATCGTATCCCGTGCTGTTGAATCTCCATTAAGAACTATTGTTGAAAATGCAGGTCTTGAAGGCTCTGTTGTTGTTGCGAAAGTTTCTGAAGGTTCTGGCGATTTTGGATATAATGCAAAAACTGACGAATATGTTGATATGCTTTCAGCAGGAATTATCGATCCTAAAAAAGTAACTCGTGTAGCATTAGAAAACGCTGCTTCTGTTGCCGGAATGATCCTTACTACAGAATGTGCATTAATTGATATTAAAGAAGAAAACGGCGGCGGTATGCCAATGGGTGGCGGTATGCCAGGAATGATGTAATCGTTCTTTTCTTAAAACTTAAAACGCCAAACATAAATTTCTGTTTTGGCGTTTTTTTTATATAAATTATTTTCTTCCCCAGAAAACAAAACAGGCTAAAATTGCCATAAAGATGTTTATGCCAATCTGAGAAGATTCTCCCCTGCAGATATGAAAAATACTTGCACTAAACATTAGGACAATTATTCCAATTGCAGTTAATGGAACAATTTTGGAAGAAACACGAAATAATGTTGGAACTAGAATTGCAATACCCGCCAATAGATCCAATATTCCAGTAGATTTAACTAGCAATTTCGTCACCTCAGCTGTCCATGGCCACATGGCAGATAACTTTTCAACAGTTAAAAAAAGTTTCATTGCCGCTCCGTAAATAAAACATACACTTAGAATAATTTGCACCAACCAAAGCATTAGGGTAATGGATTTCGAATGTTTTTTTTGATTTTTCATTTTGAGATAATTATTAAATTAAGACCCCAAAAATATTTATATTTACCTGCCTATTAACAGTACTTCCCTTTTGGATAGTGCTATCCAAAAGGGAAGTAGATTCTATTTAAATCAAAAACATATCAAAATGCTAATTAATGGTGGATGCCCAAAAACTGCTCTTTCTATAAAAGACGCTTTAGAAGCCTTGGAAGGAAGATGGAAATTACTGATTTTGTTTTCGCTTTCAACAGAGAATAAACGTTTCAGCGAAATATCCAAAGCTGTTGCCGGGATAACCGATAAAACCTTGTCTAAAGAATTAAAGAGCTTAGAAAGCAATCAATTGATAAAAAGAACTGTTTACGACACTTTTCCACCAACTATAGAATATTCCATCACAGAACATGGAAAATCATTAGAAAACGTTCTGAACGAATTACATTATTGGGGATTGCTCCACCGCAAAAAAATACTTCATTAACCTTTTCAATTAAAACCCTGTCGATACAGAAATTGATTTCCATTGTTCTAATTCTTTTTGAACCTCAGCAATTTTTACATTGGCCATATCGTATGCATCTTGCCCCATAAATAAATGTAAAGCAGGATTTTCTTCTTCGCTCATTTTGATTAAAGCAGTTGCAAATTTTTGAGGATCTCCCGGCTGATTCTCATTTATACTATCTTTATGGGCTACTTCAGACTCTCTAACTGCTTTGTAATCTACAATCGGACTTTGTGGCAATAATAAAGAACTGTCTTTTAAGAAATCTGTTCTAAAATAACCCGGATAAACCAATGTTACATTCACTCCAAATTCTTTTACCTCAGCTGCCAGAGATTCTGTTAAACCGGCAACAGCAAACTTTGTAGAGCAGTAAATTCCCCACCCAGGAAAACCACCATTATAACCGCCAATCGAAGCAATATTAAAAATATGCCCTGATTTATTGGCACGCATATACGGCATCGTATTTCTGATGACATTTAATAATCCGAATACATTTACTTCGTAGTTTTTTCGGGATTCTGCATCCGTTAATTCCTCTAGTGAACCTAATAAACCATACCCTGCATTGTTTACTAAAACATCAATGGTTTTAAAATGACTTACTGCCACTTCAATCGCATTTTTAACGCTTTGCTCGTTTGTTAAATCCATTTCTAAAGGAAGAAAATATTCAGAGGGATTTCCCAATTCTTTGATTAAGGCACTTTCAGTTCTTGATGTTGCGGCTACTTTTTTTCCTTCTGCCAATAATTTTTTTGCTAATTCTAATCCAAGTCCTTTTGAAGCACCTGTGATAAACCAAACTTTGTTATTTTCCATGATATAAATTTTTAAGTTTTATTACATGACAAAGGTATTGACGAAATACTTCCTAAAAATTAAAGCAATCAAACAAGAAGTTACGAAAATCAAACAATTTCTGTCAAACGATAGTTTTTTGGTGACACCTGAACATTTTTCTTGAAGAAATTAATAAAATGAGATAATTCTTCGAATCCCAGACACCATGCAATTTCATTGATATTCCATGTGGTTTGTTTAAGCAGAATCATCGCTTCCTGAACAATTCTTTCAGAAATGATTTGCGAAGTGGTTTTTCCTGTAGTTTCTTTCAGCGCTTTATTCAAATGATTGACATGTACATTTAGCTGATCTGCAAACTCAGAAGGCGAACGAAAATTGACTTGCTGCGATATTGATTCAATCGGAAATTGGCGCTCCAGCAACTCCAAAAATAAAGACGAAATTCTAATCGTAGCGTTCGATTTACTGTATAATGAAGCAGTTACAGTTTGCGCTTTTAAAGCTAGGTGAATAATTTCAAAAACAAGATTCCGGAGCACATCATATTTAAAAGTATAATCAGAATTGATTTCATCAAACATTCTTAGATATACTACTTTCAAAGATTCAGCCAATTTCAATGAAATAGGAACAATCGGATTTCCTCCGGGCTGGAATAGAGGATATTCCTTTAAATTTCCAAACTGGTTAAAAAATGCATCCGTAAAAATACAGAAAAACCCTGTTTGGTTCTCATCAATCTGTTCCCAATTGTAAGGAATTTGTGGATTTGCAAAAAATAAAGCCTGATCTTCAATACCAACAACTTTATCTGCATAATGCACTTTATTTTTTCCGATGATAAGACTGATTTTATAAAAGTCTTTTCTCGTATAAGGAAATGGTTTACAGGTATTACCAACAAAGTCATCCAATTTAAAAACATTAAAATGTCCGATTTCTTTTTTAAGATTCTCGGGCATTCCGTTTACTTTTATTGTGTAAAAATCTTCTAAGGTTTCTGTGAGTTTCATTTTTCAAAGTTACGAAAATCAAATTAACCAGAGTACGTGGCAATTTGATAATTAGATAAATTAGAAATTTGATATTTATCGAATGTCACCGTGACAAACTAAACAATTAATAATTGCCAATTAACCATTAATTAAGAAACCACTTTATATGTAGGATCTTCAATTACATTTACATTAATAACGGCATCTGCATTTTTCAATAAAATTCTGCAATCTTCGCTTAAATGCTTTAGTTCAATTACTTTATTCAATTGGTTGTATTTTCTAGTCAGATTGTTTACGGCTTCAATTGCCGACATATCTGCAATTCGGCTTTGTTTAAAATCTATAACCACATGAGCAGGATCGTTTTGCACATCAAACTTCTCCATAAAAGCAGCAATCGAACCAAAAAATAATGGTCCGTAAATTTCGTAATGTTTGACTCCTTCTTCATCAATAAAATGTGTGGTACGAATTCTTTTGGCACTTTCCCAGGCAAAGACCAAAGCAGAAATTATGACGCCAATTAAAACTGCCAATGCTAAATTATGCAGTAAAATAGTGATCACAGCTACGATAATTCCAACAAAAATATCGTGTTTTGGCATTTTATTAATTACCTTAAAACTAGCCCATTCAAAGGTTGTAATAGCCACCATCATCATTACGCCCACCAAAGCAGCCATTGGCAGTTTTCCAATTACCGGTGCACCAAAAAGTATGATTAATAAAATGGTTAAAGCTGCAATTATTCCCGAAAGCCGTGCTCTTGAACCGGCTGAAAGATTTACTAAAGTCTGTGCAATCATCGGACAGCCGCCCATTCCGAAAAAGAAACCGTTTAAAATATTTGATCCGCCCTGAGCGATACATTCTCTGTTGCTATTTCCGCGCGTTCCGGTAATTTCGTCAACCAAATTCAGCGTAAGCAATCCTTCGGTCAAACCAACAGCGGCAACAATTAATGAGTATGGAAAAATTACTTTTAAAGTCTCAAAAGAAATGGGGATATTCGGAATATGAAACGGAGGAAATCCTCCCTGAACAGATGCAATATCTTCAACCGTTTTGGTTTCGATATTAAAAATCAGTACAATTGCAAAAACGACCATAATAGCTACTAAAGAAGCCGGAACTGCCTTTGTGATTTTTGGAAAAAGCAAAACAATACCAATTGTGAGCACAACCAAACCGAGCATAATATAAAGCGGAGTTCCCTGCAGCCACGAAACCTGTCCGTTTACGATGGTTTTAAACTGTTCAAGCTGCGACATGAAAATCACAACAGCAAGTCCGTTTACAAAACCAAACATTACAGGCTGTGGAACTAATCTGATAAATTTTCCCAGTTTAAAAAGTCCTATGCAAATTTGCACCACGCCACCAAGTGCAACGGCTGCAAAAACATATTCGATACCGTGTGATTTCATTAAAGCAATCAATACAATAACGGTTGCTCCTGCTCCGCCGGAAATCATTCCCGGTCTTCCTCCAAAAATTGCCGTAATTAACCCCGCAATAAAAGCAGCATACAGGCCAACCAACGGCGGAAATCCGGCTAAAATTGCAAACGATAAAGATTCAGGAATCATAGTCATCGCTACAGTTAATCCGGCTAAAATTTCATTTTTATAATTGACTTTCTGAGAAAAGTCGAAGAGTGAGAAAGCTTTTTTCATAAGTCGCAAATTTAAAAAAATTATGCGCATAAAGCTAAGAAACCTTTATGATGAATAAAGGCAAGGAAAGAAGCTGCTTAATAATGATCTTTTATTAAATCTGATGTAATAAAAACACTAAAAACGAAAGAATAAAACTTAACATAATTGGAAAATATAAGGTTTTTATAAGAAATTATTTCGTCAAAATTATTGAAAATCCTATACAAAAAAACGGGTATTTATACCCTTTTTTCATAATCAGATTAAGTTTTTACTTATTCTAATGCCACGCAAAGATATCCCAGACAATTTACATAGTCTATTATGTTTTTAGGCTCTAGTTTTGCACCTTCGACCCTTAATATTTTATCGCAGTCTTCCAGATCAAAATTAACTTTATAATCTGGAAACTGTCTTTGTATAACGGCAATTACGTAATTTTTGTCTGCCTCTTTCTGAACATTTGTTTTAAAAACCTCAACAACCATAATTAGCTATTTTAAATTATTATCACTCATGAATTTCGATTGAGAAGTGTATTGATGTTCCGAATCTAAAAACTGTTTATGATGATGGCCGAAACCCTAAGCAAATGTAAATGACAAGCCTCTTTTATAATAGGATATTTATACAAATGGCGTACTATTTATACCAATGGCGTTTGTATAATTTTTATAATGCACATCGTTATAAACTATATTATTACCCTAATTTTGCCCCTATGACAATGCTTAAAATTTATCAGAACTTTTTTCTGCGAAACCTTATCGTACACACTTTCATCTTTTTGGTGATTTTGGCCTGTGTTTATGACGAAATACAAATAGAAGGACACAGCTGGTCGTATATGATTAGTAAAATTAGTGTTGGTTATTTTCCCTGTATTGTCTGGATTACGATTTTTAATCTTTTTATTATCAAACGTTTCTTATTCAAGAAAAAGGTTAAAACATTCTTTTTGTTTTTTGCCAGTTACTGGACTTGTTTTTATTTTTTTATGAATTGGTTTTTTCCTCTTGTGGGTTTGGGAAATTTTAAAACACTTCAAATATTATCACTGATTATAAACGGAATGTTTTTTTACTTTATTCATATAGTGATTACCAAAAAAATAATGGATACAGATAAAGATATCATGAACTTTAAATCTGAACTTTCATTTTTAAAACAACAGCTTAATCCGCATTTTTTATTGAATGCGATGAATAATTTATATGGAGAATCTCTGGCAGAACCTGATAAAGTTCCGGACAGAATTTTGAATCTTTCAGACATGCTTCGCTACCAAATTGAAGCCACCAAAAAAGATTATGTTTTGTTGGATGAAGAAATCGCTTTTATAAAAAAGTATATGGAATACTATACTTTTAGAAATGAGCGACTGGCGATAACCCAAAAATTTGAAGGCAATTTTGAAAGCATGGATATTCCACCTTTGTTCTTTTTACCTTTGGTAGAAAATGCGGTTAAATTTTCAGCAGAAACAGCACAACCTTTTATTGATATCGAATTAAAGGTAAAATGCAGGTGGTTGTCTTTTACTATCAAAAATAGCTGTCTCGAATCAGGTTCGCGAATTTCAGGCACCGGAATTGGGATCGAAAACCTAAAAAGACGCCTTGAAGTTTACGGTTTAAAACATGAATTGAACTGCAAAAAAGAAAAGAATACCTTTATCGTAAAACTAAACATATGGCACTTACCTACCGCTGTCTTATCGTAGATGATGAATCTCCGGCACACAAGGCACTTGCATCTCACATCTCTAAATTTGACGAACTGGAACATTCCGGAAGTGCTTATAACGGAATGGAAGCCATAAAAATGCTCAACGAAAACACTTACGATATCATTTTTCTGGATATTAATATGCCTTTAATTTCCGGCGTTGAATTAATGGAATTACAACCAAAAAGACCTTTAACGATTGTGACCACAGCTTATTCTGATTTTGCCCTTTCGGCGTATCAAAATGATGCGATAGATTATTTACTAAAACCTATTTCGTTCGAAAAATTCTCTAAAGCGATTGAAAAAGCTAAAATTTACTATTCAGGAAATACGGTTAAAAAGGAAAGTACCACCAGCGAAAAAACTTTTTCGTATCGCGCCAACGGACAAATGTGCACTATGTCGTTGAGTGATATTTTGTATATCGAAAGTCTGGGCAATTACATGAAATTGTATAGCAAAAAGATCAAATTACCTGTTATTATTTACGGTTCGCTTACTAATATTGGCGAAGAAATTAACTGCAATAATTTTATACAAGTGCACCGCTCTTATATTGTAAATACAAAACAAATTACGGCGGTTACTTTTAAATCTCTCACGCTTTCTAACGGCGAAATGGTTCCTGTGGGAAGGAAATATCAGATTTTACTGGACAATTTGGTGATTAGATAATTTGTTACTTTCCACAAAATCAAACTATACTATGTTTATACAAGAGAGAAAAACTACAATTAGTTTTCCTCTCTCACTTATAAAACTTACTTCCTTCTAAGATAAGCCAGCGCGCCACTCGACCACAAAGCCCACAAAATTAAAACCGGCTGAAAAAATAATCTTGTCAATCTTGCCTGATCTGTGTTCATGCCCAGAGCATCGATTCCGTTTAGATATTGTGCGATATTACCCGGAAAAACCATGACATAAAAAATAGCCAGAAAAATACCTATTTTCACTTTATGGCTGGTTATAAATACCAGAGCAAGTCCTATCGCCATTTCGACAATTCCGGATAGAATTACAACCCGGTCTTTATCCATTGGCACCCAATTAGGAACCTGAGCCTGAAAATCCATTCTTTGATAGGTAAAATGTCCAATAGCAGCTAGTATCATAAAGATTCCTAATAATATTCTAAAGAAATTTTGAGTTTTGGTAGTTTGTATGTTTTCCATTTTATACTTGATTTATATTTAATCTGATTGTTTTTATTAATAATTATCTTAACAAATTTACCAGATTAACCTATAACATTTTTGCATATTTATCTTAAAATCATGTGTAATATCCATGTTGTATTTCTTTTTAAAAATCTAGTTCTGGTACTAAAAACGTCCTACAGGCACTTCTGTTCAAAAAAAATAAGTACTATAAAATAATTTTCTTACATAAATAATTATCTTCGCAGCGCTATGAAACTTTAACCCCCAAATTTTTCAAGAATGATCTTTTTTAATTTCCTGTTTAAAAATTCAGATTTACAATGTCCCAGATGTTTGGGAAAAGGATTTGTTGGACCTGATGATATTCGACGCTTAAACAGACAGCTAAAATGGGCGCCTGGTCCGTGCGCTTATTGCGATGCATCTGGAAAAGTAACCGAAGAACTGCTATCAAAAGTAGCTGTAGACACCACTTATCTCACAATCGATTTGCCGGAAAGTGAAATAGAAAAAATAAAAAATGGCGACGAAGCAACCATTGAAAAAGGAAAATTGCAGGAACTTTTTATAGACAATCTCATAAATTATATAGAGGATCAGTACCTCAACAATAATATGAATGCCGAAAGTATTGCAGATTTATACCTTAAAACAGAAGATGAAAAAGCCGTGTTTTCAGTAGAGAAAGAAAATTTACTTCAATACATTCACAAAATAATTCAGTTAAAAAAATCGCAGCCGGATTAGTTTCTCCTTAAAAACGAAAAAACAGGTATAAATACGTGGTGCCAAAACTATATTTATTGGTAAAATTGCCTTTAAATAATTTTTGTCTGTTAAATTATAATTTCCCAAAGCGAAATTATTAAATTATTATTTTTTTTTTGGAGCTATAAAATGGGATTTCGAATCTGTGTAGGGATTGGAAATCTCATTTTTTGTTGGTGCAGTCAAATCATTCGCAATTTATACTTATTAATCATTCAGAAACGCTTAATTTAGAATGCCCTTATAAATTTTAAAAAAGTAAAAAGTAAACTGCTAATTATTAGTTGATTTTTATAGATTTGCAAAACTACATCGTATTAAAATTACGGGAATCAATTATTAAATATAATGACAATGAAATACATTGCTTCAACATTTTTATTTTTCATGTTTATTTGCTCGAATTCTTACGCCCAATTGAGTTCAGATCAAATATTTGAAAGCTTTAAACAAGGAGAACGAACCAACTGCTCATCAATAGCTTTTATTAAAGCTTCTTTAAATGTTTATGGATTAGACAATCTTTTCGTAACTGACACAGTAAACGATGATTTATATAAAATAACATTAAAAAATAACGCCTCTTTTAATTTAAAAAAAGAGGAAATGGACAAAGCCAGAGTTTCTGCTGATTTTGTCTATATCAAAGATAATCCGAATAGCGAAAAAATAACCGAATATGCAATTTTGACGTACGCTGTAATGGCCAAATACAGACAAATTACAGAAAAGAAAGAAACATTTGCCAAAGCATTAGAAGATCTGGAAGATGGCGAAGTATATACACCAACGATTTATAAATACTTAGGATTTGAAAAAGGAAAGCAAATTCAAAAATTAAAGCGCCAGTCAGGAAGCGAATTTTGTGGCGTAGTTGCCTGGTCAACCGCACATGCCGTATTTGTTTGCGAAGATTTTATGGATTATTATGGCAACAAAAAAAGTCTGTGGCTTAAATACCCGGGACGTTTTAGGATAATTAAATCTTAAAAATAACTACGCAAATTAAGTTTCACTTAAGCTATATTTTCAAGTCCGCCCGGAAATGGCCTGTAGGCATAATAATGCAATACTTCCTCGATCGCTATTTTCAATGCTTCGTTTATAGGAAGCAAAGTTCTTCCCATTCTAAAATCGATTTGTGCAAGTTGCATATAATAATCGGTAAAAACGGGAACATTTATAGCTTTGTTAATGGCTTCTTCAGCTTTGATGAAGTTTTCCTGTTGCTCTTCTTTTATAATTTTGCAGGTAGTTAATCGTAGTTTTCCAAATTTATCCTTGTTTGCGGCATAGCCAAAAAGACGGCATATTAAGCCACGATACCGGTAATTGCTGCAGCTTCCCTTGTGGTATTCCAGAGCCGAAAGCGAGCGGTATAAAAAACAATTTTTAGCCGTAATATTACCGGCTAATTCTTTTAAGGTTTCTTCGGCTTTGCCATTCAAAAATAAATGAAATGCCCAAGGCAAAAATTCTAAAGGCGAAGCATCTATATTAGGTGTAGAACAACATTTTCCGCAACCGGTCTTGCAATACAAATGCGTTTCAGACTGAAAGGATTTAATTTCAATTTCAAGACGCTCAAATAATACTTCAACCTGCCTAACCTTCTCTTCTATTCCCATCCGTTTTTTTGTAAGGTAGGCTAATAGAAATGGCTCAGGCCACAAATGGAAGTTTATTGTGAAGAGTTTAAGAGGCTGTTTCAGGTTTCAGGTTTCAGGTTTCAGGTTTCAGGTTTCAGGTTTCAGGTTTCAGGTTTCAGGTTTCAGGTTTCAGGTTTCAGGTTTCAGGTTTCAGGTTTCAGTAAAAGCTAACGCTTTTACCTTAAAAGATTACTTTGAACCTCTGAACCTAAAAAAAAACCTATTTTTTTCCCGCCAGTTGCGTTTCCAAATAAGCAATTATTTTTTTCAGACTGTCAATAGTTTCCTTTCGGGCTTCGGCTAATTCTTTGTAATTAAGATCATTTGAATTTTCTTTAACTGTATTGTTATAATTAACAGACGCTTCGTTTAAACTATTCATTGTTACCATATCTCCTTTTCCGGTCAGCAGCCATTCAGGACTAAGTTCAGGATATTTTTTTAAGATATTCTCTAATTTATCAACCCCAATAGTTTTATTATTCTTTAATTGACTAGCAAAAGAACCATTAGACATACCAATTTCCTTTTCAAATGCACTAATCTTAATACCTTTAAAATCAATATATTGCTTTATTCTTTTGATCGTATTCTCTGCCATTACGCAATTATTTAGGAAATATCTTATTTTAAATTTGTTTGTTTAAGAAATATCTTACTATATTTGTCTTGTTGTTAATACAAATTAAGCAATGGACAAAAATATGAAAACTAAACCAAGTTATAATCAAGATGCCCTAAAGATTATAAAAGCCAGACACGGATATTCCTACGATTATATCCGAAAGTCAATTCGCGGCGACCGGGTTGGTATTATTTGCGACATGCTTAAAGCCGAATACCACAAACTTAATAACGAAGCTAAAAAAGCAATAGAGAATAAAATCAATACATTATAACTAAAATCCTCAATTTCATGAGACAATTTACGTGCCTTTTATTATTGATTCAGAGCGGACTAATTATGGCTCAATCAAAAACAGTAGTAACACCATACGGAGAAAAAGTAGCCATCAGTACTGGTGCAAACAACGGGTTAACAGCTACAGATGGTTATACACAATTAGGTGGTGCTTTGACCCATCCATCTATTTTAACTACAACATCAGAGTTTACTTTGGCAATTAAAGGATTACACACAGGAACTGATTCTGACAATGTGTTAGTGAGTGATGCTAATGGCATTTTAAAATATGTACCAAGAACAAGTTTTGGCGGCGGTGCTGACAACTTAGGAAATCATATTGCGACGAAAGACTTGAATATGTCAAAACATAACATCGTTGATATTTGGAATGCTTATATCAAGAATGAAGCACAAATATTAGATCGTGTTACCACTAATAGCAACTATTTTGGAATTTATAAAAATAATGGACTCTTTGGCATTTGGAATAACTTAAAAAATGCAAATGCCCTGACAATTGACGAAACAACAAGTAATGTAGGTATCGGTACAAATGCACCAACAAATGCTTTACATGTTAAGGCTGCCTCAGATCCAGTAAAAGTAGAAGGACTGGTTGCTAGTATAAACAGTAATGACGCTCCTATCGTGGTAGCAACAGATGGTACACTAAAAAAAGGAGCTTTTCCAACAATAAATATTGTTCCTAATGATGTGGGAACAGTTATTGCCATTGGCGGAAAATTGGAGGTAGCACAAGAAATCACGGTTTTAATGGATGCAGATTTTAGCTTTCCTGTAACTAGTACAATTCCTTCTGCAATTGGAAATTTCAAGAATATAATTATTGATAATAAAAGCGAATACACAGCAAGTTCAACTTCTAATAGTTTTACAGTTGAAGCTACAGGAACATATCAATTAACACTAAATGTATTAATCCATTTAAATAGTGCAACGACATCTTTTCCTGTAGTTGGAGTTTGGGATAATTCAGCGTCACAATGGGTTGCTAGGGTAAATGATGAATATACAGCAATGACAGTTCAACAACCAATGAACAGAAGACTTCAAACCTATACCTTAATTACAGCAATTCAACTGTCTGCAGGAAAAACGTATTCGTTTAGAGTTTCGAATTCGGTAGCAGGAGCCGTTATAGCTTATAGCTCGGGCTCAACAGGGACTGGACCTGCTTCATTTGTTTCATTAAAAAGATTGAAATAAGCTTAATCCTACAAGCCCTTAAACATTTTATTAAGTAAGGAATAATTCAGATAATTTGTAACCTAAAAACAAAACATAAGGACGAGACTAAAAGCCGAAAGAAAAAGAAAAGTATATTGTTTAATTTAAAAATAAAAATAATGAATCAAGAAAATGCATTATTAGAAAAATTCCAGGTTGAGGAATTGGAAAAAAGATACGAATTCTGCTGGTGCTGTAACACTACTCCTGCTAAAGGTGTTACAACTACTGTAGTCGTAAAACCAATTGCATCATAATATGAATGTGAATATCTAGCTTATCTGCAAAAATTCACTTTACAACTATTTGCAACTTAAGAGGGGTATTAACTACCCCTCTTTAATTAAAAAACAAAGGAAACCAATTCTGTCAAATCTAAATGTGTTTTGTATGCTATTTGAAACTTACATTAAAAGTTTAACTATTTCTGAAAATTTCAAAAATCAGATTTTAGATAAAAATTTCAAGGATAGCAATCCTGCTTATTATCAAAACTATCCTTCTCTTTTTTCAAAAGCATTTTTGATTAAAAAAACTGATTTAGATTATCTTGATATTGCAGGTTATTTGTACTATCAGGCAACCTTATTTACTGATCTTTTAATTGATGAAAAAGAAATAACACTGTTTCCGTTAATAACAATTTGTCAGGAAGAAAGCATTAAAATCTTAACAGCTATATATGGTTTAAAAAGTAATTTTTGGGAAATCTGGAATAAACGAAAAGCCGAATATCTGGAAGCCATTTACCTCGAAAAAGAAATACAACAGAAAACAACGGTTACAATTACAGAATACGAAACTCTGGCAGATAAAAAGGCTGCATTTGGAAAAGTAGCGCTCGATTGTTTATATACGCTTGATAACAAAGATGAAGATGTGTATCAGAAATTATTGCTTTCTCATAAATATTTTTCTGTGGCTTTTCAACTAAATGATGACATTCAGGATTTTAAAGAAGACTTAAAAAACAACCAATTTAACTGGGCGATCTATCTTTTGCAAAAGCAAAAATTACCGCATTCAGATCCGCATTTATTAGAAAAATATCTTTACATCAGAGGTATTACAAAAGAAATATATGAGTTAGGAATGCAATATTGTGACAACGCTTTAGCTATAGTCGAAGATATTGATGTACCGGAATGGAAGGAAATTTTAATGTATACCAAAACAACATTTAGACAAGCCATTTTAGAAATTGACAATTATTTAGAGACGTTAACTTCTTAAGTATTTCAGAAAACTAAAAAATCAATTCATGAACATAAATGCCATACCAATTCTTTCTAATGATATTACTTTTAGTCCTATCAATAGTGAGGATTATTTTATACATCAGGAAACGTATGATCACAGGGTGAAAATTTCCAGGGATTTATATGATTTCATGCAATTGATTGACAATAAAAAAGAATTAAAAAATATTGTTTCAGATTATAATATCAAGTTTAATTCGTTTTTGACAAATGAATTTGCTTATGAATTTTTATTCAACAAACTGGCGAAATTTGGCATTATTGAAAGTAAAAATATACCTATAAAACCAAATTTAAAACCGGGTTATTTAAAACTGAGTTTTATTTTGATTAACGAAAAAAGGACTTCAAAAGTAACCCAATATTTAAAACATTTATTTTTACCCAAAATCATAAAGGGAGTTTCTATTTTATCTTTCATCGTACTCCTAATCTCATTTTATGTTTTTAGAATTGAAATATTTTATATAGGAATTGGAAAAGCCGAATGGGGATTGTTCTTTTTACTAAGTTTTATAGGCGTTACCTTTCATGAGTTTGGCCATGCAGCAGCCGCACATTATTTTGGCGCAAAACACGGAGGAATTGGGGGCGGATTTTATTTATTGATGCCTGTCTATTTTGCTGATGTCACAGATATTTGGAAGCTTACAAAAAAACAAAGAATTACGGTCAATTTAGCTGGCCTGTACTTTGAAATGATCTATGCCGTCGTATTAATTGGCGCCGGATTGATTTTTAATTATTCCACTCTGATTCTTCTGTCTTGCGTCTTTTTATTATCAACTTTAAACAATGCTAATCCTTTTGTGAGAAGTGATGGATATTGGGTATTGTCAGACGCTATTGAAAAACCTAATTTGATGTTTCATGCCACAGTAAAAATAAAAGAATTTTTTAAATCAGAAGTGAAATGGCACAAAATTGATTATTTCTTGCTGTTTTATGGCATGATTAGTTATTCTTTTATAGGTGCGTTCCTATATTATGTAATCATAAAGGATCCTGATTCTATTTTGTATTTTCCTCACCATGTACAGCAATTTGTGCAAAATCTATTTTCTGAAAACGCTACATTTTCAATAATTGAGTTAAGCCGCTTGTTTTTTCCGATAGTATTTTTTGCCCTGATTTTTCAATTTTTAAAAAAATATATTTCATTCCTTATTGTAAAAGTAAGATGTTTACCAGTGAACCAGTAAGTTTATCTTTTCGCTAATAATGTATTAGTTAAACCTTTATTTCATTATCATATCTATTATATGCAGTGATTTTAATCATTTTATAATCAAAATAGAATTAGTCTTATTATGTTACAACTAAACCCTCTAGGGATAAGTGACTAAGTATCATGTAATTAATTTTGCATTTGATTTTATGAGTTAAAATAGAACGATGTTAATCCTTTCTTATTATAACCCATTTTAATCATAATATAAAGTAACAATTACATAAGAAAATAGCTAAATTATTTGAAATGAGAAAAATTACGTGCATGCTATTATTAATCCAGGGCGGATTTATGATGGCTCAGACAAAAACCGTTGTAACACAAAACGGTGAAAAAGTAACCATTAACACTGGTGTAAACAATGGTTTGACACCAAATGGTGGTTTCATACAATTAGGAGGTGCATTGACAAAGGCTTCTGTTTTGACAACCACATCTTCTAATACCTTATCAATCCAGGGATTACAGGTAGGAGCTGCTTCTGATAATGTATTAGTGAGTGACGTCAATGGAGTTTTAAAATTTGTACCGAGAGCAAGTTTTACAGGTGCTGATAACTTAGGAAATCATACAGCAACTACTGACCTGGCAATGAGTGGTAAAAACATAAATAATGCTGCAAACGTAACAGCAGCTGGTACTGTTACAGGTGCAAATGTAACAGCAAGCACAAAAGCAACAGTTCAAACTGCACAAATTACTAAAGGTTCTGATGGAGTATCTCCAGCAGCAGGTGCTATAGCAGTGGCAGCAGATACTAACGGTAATGTAAAATGGGTACCCGCTTCAAGCATTGGTGCGGGTGATAACTTAGGTAATCATACTGCAACTACTGACCTGGCAATGAGTGGTAAAAACATAAATAATGCTGCAAACGTAACAGCAACTGGTATTGTTACAGGGGCAAATGTAACAGCAAGCACAAAAGCAACTGTGCAAACAGCACAAATTACTAAAGGTTCTGATGGAGCATCTCCAGCAGCAGGTGCTATAGCAGTTGCAGCAGACACAAATGGTAATGTTAAATGGGTACCCGCTTCAAGCATTGGTGCGGGTGATAACTTAGGTAATCATACTGCAACTACTGACTTGGCGATGAGCGGTAAAAACATAAACAATGCAGCAAATGTAACAGCAACTGGTACTGTTGCAGGGGCAAGTGTAACAGCAAGCACAAAAGCAACTGTGCAAACCGCACAAATTACTAAAGGTTCTGATGGATTATCTCCAGCAGCAGGTGCTGTAGCTGTAGCAGCAGACACAAATGGTAATGTTAAATGGGTACCCGCTTCAAATATTGGGGCTGGTGATAACTTAGGAAATCATACTGCGACCAGAAGTCTTGATATGGAAGGCCATGCTATAAACAATAGTGCAACCGCTGATGATACTAAAGGAATAAAATTTGATGCAGCTGGTAATACTATTACACAACAACAACTTCAAATAAAAAACTTGCCAGATGGTGGTCAAACGGATAGAGTATTAACTGTAGATGATGCAGGGAATGTAAAAAGAGGACCAATTGATATTGCTTCCATAGCTATTAAATATAAATATTTATTAAAAGATATTCCAGTTGATGAATCAATTTCTGTTACGACACCCTCAAGATCTGCGCAATACATGGTAACAGTTAGTTCCACTGGCTCTTGTTGGTATAATGCTACGGCTGTGTTTATGGTTTACAATGGATATATTACATATTTGGGAGGTGAGGCAGCAGGAAATGAATACACTGTAACAAGAAGCAATTTAGGAACTATACTCAAACTAGATGTAACTGTACCTGATTGTTATAATGGAATTCATCAATATAATTTTGACATTTCAGTAACTAATAACTATACAATTAAAATAACTAATAGAAATGGTCAATCCCCACAAAGTTACAGAGTAACTGTCCTGGAGAACTAATAATTATTGAATTTAATACGTATTAAAATATTCACCGGAGTAATAACTTTTCCAGACGCGTTAGTTTAAATATACATTTATTATCTATTGTCAAAAAAAATAAAGACAATTGATTCCTACAGCAAAATGGTATAATACTACCATCGAAGATGCTACTATCTAAATAAAATTTGTAATCATTTACGGTAAATAATAAAAGAGAACTTTCGTTCTCTTTTTTATTACGCATAAATGATCAAAAATTCGTTTGTTTTAATTTGGTAGTTTTAAAGAATCGGATTTAAGCCAGGTTGAATCCTTCAATCAATTTAAGCTTATAAAATATTCTATAATCACTGATAGACCTCAAAAAAATCTTTTGATTTTATTCCTATTGCTGATTTTATTCATCATGATCCTACTTTACTAGTCTTATTATGTTAAAGCTAAAACTTTTAGCAGCATACTAATCTACATGATTCGTTTATTTTTGAGAGAAAATAATACATAAAGAATAATCTTTAGTAATTAATTAAAAGAAAATAAACTAAATTATTTAAAATGAGAAAAATGACCTGCGTGCTGTTATTAATCAAAGTCGGATTTATGATGGCACAGACAAAAACCCTTGTCACACAAAACGGTGAAAAAGTAACTATCAACCCTATTGCAAACAACGGTTTAACAGCCGACAATGGTTCTATCCAATTTGGTGGTATCTTAACAAAGCCATCAGTTTTAACAACGACATCAGCTTTTACTCTGGCAATTCAAGGATTACAGGCGGGAACTGCTAGTGACAATGTATTAGTAAGTGATGCTAATGGTGTTTTAAAATATGTGTCAAGAGCAAATTTTGGAGGTGATAATCTAGGGGATCATACTGCAACTCAAAACTTGATGATGAATCGCAAGGAAATTGAATTTGCTGATAAAGTAATTCAGAACCCTAATAGTTTCTCTCTTTTTAAGAACAATGGAATTTTTGGGATTAGAAATAATTATACGTCCTCAAATGCTTTCACCATTAACGAAATGACAAATAGAACGACTTTACAGTCAGTGCAAATTAGTAACAGTGCAGATGGAAATATTCCTGCTGCGGGCTATATTGCTACCTCAACAGATGCAGCCGGGAGTGTCGCATGGAGACCAATAAATCAAATTTCAGGAACTTCCAGTATTCAATTTTTTGTACAAAGTACTGGTCAAACTACAAATGGTGCTACCAGTTGGAACAATATACCCGGTTTAGCAAATTTTCAATACACAGCACCGGCAGACGGTGATTTGATTATGACTACCGTATTATATTCAGCTATGGGTGATACGCCTCCAAACACAAATTTACCATCAATAGTTAATACACAAATGCAAATTCTTGTTAATGGCGCTAATGTAGCTTATGGTATGTCATCACCAATTGCCGCTGGAGCTACAGCAATGAACTGTGAAAGTACAACCATGCTAACTAAATTTACCGTTACTAAAGGAACAACCTATACAATAACAATACAGGCTAAAGATGTCTGGAAGACAAATAGTACCGGTGCTTACGTTGGTACCTTTAAATGGAATAATGTTACTACTGACCGAACACCTTCAACAATGATGGGGACATTGATTACCAGATAATGTTATTTAAGTAGTAGTTAATAAGGACGCAAACTATATTATTTTGAATATTTGATCTGAATTTAATTAATATCATATAAAAAGGAAAAGATACTATTATTAATCCAGAGTGGTTTATGAGCTCAGATTAAAACAGTAGTAACACAAAATGGAGAAAAGGCAACCATTAGCCTGTGTGCAAATCATAGTTTGAAAACAATGGTTATACTCAATTAGTAGGCGCTTTGACACAACCCTCAATTTTAACAAAAACATCAGATTTTACATTGGCAATTCAAGGATTGCAGGCTGGAAATTAGGGCTGGATTGATTTTAATTATTCCACTAACATCCTTATACCTTGCGCCTTTTTAAATGCAAAACTTTAAAGTCAAACGACAAGCCTTATCCTGTAGCTAATACATTAATTTATTCCCTTTATTGTATGCCATAATTTCTAGCCATCATGATCAAGTAGCTTTAGTTTTAGCCTTATTCTAATACAACTAGAACTTCTAGAGGTAACAAGTTCTTTGTCACGCAATTAATTTTGCAGTTGATTTTATGAGAAAAAAATTGTGATGTTATAAGTCTTTATCATCGTAATCATTTTGACCATAATAGAACAAGAATAATAACATTAAGAAAATAGCTAAATTATTTAAAATGAGAAAAATTACGTGCATGCTGTTATTAATCAAGGGCGGATTTTTGATGGCTCAGACAAAAACCGTGGTCACACAAAACGGTGAAAAAGTAGCCATTAGCACTGGTGCAAACAATGGTTTGACATCAAATGGTGGTTTCATACAATTAGGAGGCGCATTGACAAAACCTTCTGTTTTAACAACAACATCTGCTTTTACTTTAGCATTTCAAGGATTGCAGGCAGGAAATACTTCTGATAATGTATTAGTAACTGATGCTAATGGCGTTTTAAAATATGTACCAAGAACCAGTTTTAGCGGAGCAGATAATCTGGGGAATCATATTGCTACCAAAGCTCTTGATATGAGTACATTTGATATAAATAATGTTGGTAAAATAGCATTTCCTTTTGTAAATGGTAATAAATTATTGTTCTTGGGAGACGCTAATGGTGCCCGTCTAGAGCATATGAACGGAAGAAGTTTAAAAATGGTTTCGGGAGCACAAGGGGGTACAACTGCAGTAGGCTTGGGTCAATTTTTATGGTCAAATTATAGCGGGGCTGACGCTACTGAAACACAATTAATGATCCTTAATGCTTCTGGAAATTTAGGAATTGGTACAACCAATCCTGCAGGTAAGCTTGATGTAGCAGGAAAAACAGTAACACAAAGTGCTCAAATAGCAAAAGGTTCTGATGGATTATCTCCAATAGCAGGCTCTGTAGCGGTTGCTGCAGATGCTAACGGTAATGTTAAATGGGTACCCGCTTCAAGCATTGGTGCTGGTGATAACTTAGGAAACCACACTGCAACTACTGACTTGGCAATGAGCGGTAAAAACATAAACAATGCAGCAAACGTAACAGCAACTGGTAGTGTTGCAGCGGCAAATGTAACAGCAAGCACAAAAGCAACGGTACAGACTGCACAAATTACGAAAGGTTCTGACGGTGCATCTCCGGCAGCAGGTTCTGTAGCAGTTGCAGCAGACACAAATGGTAATGTTAAATGGGTATCCGCTTCAAGCATAGGTGCTGGTGATAACTTAGGAAACCATACCGCAACTACTGACTTGGCGATGAGCGGTAAAAACATCAACAATGCTGCAAACATAACAGCAACTGGTACTGTTGCAGGGGCAAATGTAACAGCAAGCACAAAAGCAACTGTACAAACGGCACAAATTACTAAAGGTTCTGATGGAGCATCTCCAGCAGCGGGTTCTGTAGCAGTTGCGGCAGATACAAACGGTAATGTTAAATGGATACCCGCTTCAAGTATTGGTGCTGGTGATAACTTAGGAAATCATACTGCAACTACTGACTTGACAATGAGCGGTAAAAACATAAACAATGCAGCTAACATAACAGCTACTGGAAAAACAACAACTCAAACAGCACAAATCACTAAAGGTTCTGACGGAGCATCTCCGGCAGCAGGTTCTGTAGCGGTAGCAGCAGACACTAATGGTAATGTTAAATGGGTAAGCGCTTCAAGTATTGGCGCAGGTGATAATTTAGGTAATCATACTGCAACCCAAAATCTTGATATGACATCTAAAAATATTCTTAACATAAATAACGCTTATATTAAAAATGAGGCGCAAATAATGGATAGAGTAACTTCAAACACAAACTATTTTGGCATTTATAAAAATAGTGGATTATTAGGAATATGGAATAATCTAAAAGGTAACAATGCCTTATCTATTGACGAGGCTACAAATAAAACCACTCTTGTATCAGCACAAATTGCTCATGGAACAGACGGATCATCACCAGCATTAGGATCAATAGCTGTGGCAGCAGATGCTAACGGTAATGTCAAATGGGTAAATGCTTCAAGTATTGGGGCTGGTGATAACTTAGGAAACCATACTGCAACTACTGACTTAGCAATGAGCGGTAAAAATGTAAACAATGCAGCTAACGTTACTGCAACTGGTACTGTTTCTGCAGCAAATGTAACTGCAAGCACAAAAGCAACTGTTCAAACTGCACAAATTACTAAAGGTTCTGATGGTTCAACACCCGCTGCAGGTTCAGTAGCAATTTCCGCTGACGCAAATGGTAATATAAGATGGGCAGCCCCATCAACTATAGCGGGAGCTACAGGACCACAAGGCCCAAAAGGTGATACCGGAGCACAAGGAATTCAAGGTTTAACAGGAGCAACAGGTCCTAAAGGCGATACTGGAGCACAAGGGATTCAAGGCGTAGCCGGAGCAACAGGCCCTAAAGGTGATACTGGAGCACAAGGGATTCAAGGTTTAACGGGAGCAACAGGTCCACAAGGAATTCAAGGTCTGACTGGAGCAACAGGTCCTGCCGGTGCCCCGCCAACGACAGGGGCTGGTACAATAACAGGAAGAAATTTAATTACAATTTCTGACGGAGCAAATAATGCATTTAAAAATACTGATATTAGTTTGACTGCAGGAACAGATAAGCAAGTTTTACAAACAGTTGGTACAACACCAACATGGGTAAATGTTTCATCTATTATACCAGCTGCTGCTGTTACAAATGCTAATAATGGATTAACTAATAATAGTGGAACTATACAATTAGGAGGTGCTTTAGTTAAGGCAACTACAATTAATGCAACTAGCTCTAATACTTTAGAAATTAACACCGGGGGTACTTCGTCATCGCCAGTTTCCGGATTTAAAATAGTAGATGGAACACAAGGGCAAAATAAGGTTCTTACTTCTGATGCTTATGGAAAAACAAGATGGGAAGCAGCTGGAATAACACTTGGTTTAGGATCACTAGGTAATGGAGCTAACATTGCCAATACCCTGACAACATCATCTTCTTATGTATACACAAACGCTTATGTTGTCTTGCCTCCGGGAAGATGGTTGGTTACCGTAAATATGCTTTTGGCTAAAACAGGAAATGCTTTTACAGCAGCAAACGAGTTTTGGTGGGTAAGAACTACTTTTAGCAACAGCCCTTCAACTTTTGCTCCTTCTGGGGACATCCAAGGTAGCAATAAGCTTGTGAGTGGTGGTTTAAATCCAAATACTAATTACGGCTTAATGAATGGAAGTGTTACTATTCAAAATAACACTACGTCTAACAAAACCTATTATTTTATGGCAGGTTTTCTTGATGGCCAAAATAGAGCTGGTGTTATAGCTAACTTTGCATCTTGGAGCTGGGGAGAAAATAGTATTGTTTTTCAAGCCGTTCATTAAGTTTAGCCTGTTAGATAGGGCTAGAATCTAAATAACTCTGACTTAAATCAAATATAATCCAGTAAGTTTTATACTTGCTGGATTTTTTATTTTAAATCCATCTCTAAAATCTTCCTCTCTTATAATCAATTAATTACTTTTCATGTCGTCAATTAAATCTATGTTAAAAGTTTACCTGCATTTTAATATTATTGTAAACTTTGTAGTAATGTTTAACCTAAATAAAGATGATTATGGAAATGGAAATTATGGAACTGGAAAAAAAATATTGGCAGGGAATGGAAAATCACGATTATGAAACGGTAAAAAATCTAACTCATTTTCCTTGTATAATAGCAGGCAAAACCGGTTTACAAAGTGTGGATGAGGCTACATTTAAAAAAATGTTTGAATCAGCAAATGGGAGTAAAATAAAGGTTGTGAATATTTCTAACGTAGAAACACAATTACTTGCTGAAAGTACTGCGGTAACAGCATACCACATAGAATTAGAAATGGCAGACGACAAACAAAAATCACCTTTGAAGTGTGCCTGTACTTCTACCTGGATTAAGGAAAATAATAATTGGGTTTGCGCACTGCATACTGAAACAGAATTATCTTAGCATTAGAGTAAAATTTAAGTAGTTGCGCTCTATTTGTCATCCTGAGGAACGAAGGACCACACTAGTAACTCCGCAAAGTGATTGCGTAATCTTTGTCGAAGTTTTATGTGTGCTTGTCTTTGAGGAATTACTTTGGCGAGCTTCTTTGTCAAACTTCTTGTGTAGTACTTCGTTCCTCAGGATGACAAAGTGGAGGTGATCTTTGTCGAGCTTCTTTGGCGATCTTCTTGTGTAGTCCTTCGTTCCTCATGATGACAGGGTGTTTTAATCTCATGATGAAAAACTGGAGATTACCTTTTCGCCTTTAAAAAACCTTTGCACGTTTGCCTCTATGAACCTACGAACCTTTAAAAAAAATGTATCTTTGAACCTTAGTACTTCAAGAACCTACAAAACATGACACGAGAACATTATATTCCCTTTAATAAGGAATTCTTACTCGAACAACAACTTTCTGCTTTTGCCCAAGATCCTAAAAAGGTTGATGATTTTAAAAAATTGTTTGATATAATCGAGCATTATTTTCATTACGAAGCATTTAACCTTAACCGAAATCTAAAACAAAATTATGCTTTGTTTGATCCGGATTTGAGTAACAAAGAGCGCAAAAGTTTTATTGGTAAAAGTGATTTCTCTGTTTTTAAGGAAACACTATTAACCGTTTTAGCACTCGGAAATTATGCACGAATTGATCAGAAAACTTTAGATGTTGCTTTTAAGGAATCTGATTTAATTGGACTGAATCTTTCTATTGATTTTAATGCTTTCAAAGATTACGAATTGTATGTACGCGGGCAGCATATCGCAAAAGAAAAAGTAAAAAAATATTTTTTTTGGAAGAAAGAAGTAGAGATTGAATATTATGACCGCGTACTAATCTACCTGCATTACAACGATACTCATTTTCTAAAACAAAATAAAGTTAAACTAGGCAAGATGCCGGTTGAGCCAGGCTCTGTGGTTTTAAAAATCTTTAAGCGCGTTCCTAAAAATGATTTGGAAACAATTTTTCCAAATGCGATTCCGAGAATGTCTTTGAAGGATAAAATGCTTTTATGGGTTCCAGGGCTTTTTGGTGGAATTTCACTACTAAGTGCGCAGGTAATTCCGGCTTTAATCAATATGTACGAAGCATATCAAACGGGCGAAACTATCGATCTATTAAAAAGTAAAACGTCTTTAAATCAAGGCCTAATTGCATTGGGAATTTTAGCGGCTTATTGTTTCCGGCAATACAATAATTTTGTAAACAAGAAAATAAGGTATTCTAAAATGCTTTCGGACAGTTTGTATTTTAAGAATCTTGGAAATAACAGCGGTGCTTTTTACTCGCTTCTAAATTCGTCCGAAGAAGAAGTTCTTAAAGAAACTATTCTTGCCTATACCTTTTTATACAAAAGTGAAAAACCACTAACTGCAGAAGAACTTGATACTCAAATTGAATCATGGTTTGAAGAAAAATTAAATACAGATTTGGATTTTGATGTAAAAGACGCATTAAAGCAATTACAAAATATTGGTCTGGGCATAGAAACCAGTGGAAAATGGGAAGTTGTACCATTAGACAAGGCACTCGTTATTATTGATGCTTTGTGGGACAGTGTTTTTGAATATAATTTGTAATTATGAGTTGATGATTTAACTTATTTATTGTCATTTGGAGAATCGATTGATAGCGACTTGTAAGCAGATTGCCGCAATAGCTCTCTAGTAGAAAAATATTATCGGATAGTAAAACTAACTTCTAATAAAAAAGAAGAGAGGACCTTAAAAAGTCCTCTTTTATAAATTATAATCCTGATGGCTTATTCACTATCCGCTTCAACCAAATCTTCTACATTTTCGCCCATATCTCCTACCGCTACTAATTCTGGTTTTGATCCCTTAAGTGCATTGAATCTTTCGATTTGTTCCAAGTCCCCTTCTTCTCCACTAAAATAGGGAAAAACATCTATAATTGGCGATTCTGAAATAGCAGGAATGGTATAATCTCCCATTGTACCTTTCATAACCGAAACCGTATTATCATACGCTTCCTTTACATCATTTGCCTGAACCAACAAATACATATTTGTTTTGCGTTCTTTTCCGCTTTCTTCATCAAAAGCAATTAAAGATACTTTTGATTTAAACCAACGATCGGCATTTTCGAACGGGTGAATTTCAGCATAATTGGCCACTTTAATGTTTGTGATTTTAAATTCTTCACTTACATACGCTGCCATTTCTTCGTTGATTCTGCTCTCTGCTTCTGTATATGATATAGCGTCTACTAAATAAGGTTCTGTTGTAACCTTTTGTCCGCCAGTTTCATCTGTTTTTCTATATTTTACTTTGCATTCGTACCAAACTGCGCTCATCTCTATTATTTTTTAAGGATGTCAAAGATAGATTTTAAAGGAAATAAAAAATCTTAAATCTCAAATAGATATTCACAATTTGCAATAAATTAAGATATGGATCTTATGCCTTCGTATTAATTTATTTTTCACTCAATCATTTAACATAAACCTATACTAAACTATAAAATAAACTGACAAATATTTAATAGATTTGTAAGTATAATACAGTAAAAACAAGAATATCCCAAAACTATTTGTATAACTTAAAAAGACTACCATGAAACTTACTCAATTTTTAGGCGATCAAAGTTATGATCTAATTGAAGGCCCTTTAAGAAGTCATAAACCCCTGCAATTGTGGTTAAAAAAACCTTTCGACGATGCGCAGCTTTATTATGCGCATATTACCCACGCTTTTAAAAGTGATGTGATCTTAACCGAAATCGAAAATCCGGCGCTAAGCGTTGATTATACAAAAAAAGATGACTACGGTTTCAATATTGGAATCACACTTTTAGAAGAAATTCTGAAAACATTAGGACTCGGAACTTTTGAAATTTCTTCTAAAATAAAATCAGGAAAAACGGTCACAATCAGCTATGAAAATTCGGTCACAAAAGAATATGCGCTGGGAAATCTGGAACAATATTTATTTTCTGCCGATTTTCTACATCCAAATCCTTCCTTGCTAAAAAACGCAAACCGTAACAATATTCTTCTCATTACTGGAACCGTTTTTGCAAAAAATCTGGTTGTAGATATCGAAACTGATTTTACATTGGATGCAGCTTTAGTTACCAACTTAAACGCAATTGCCGATGGTAAACTGGACTTTACAATAAGCAATGAAAGTAAACTAAAAATGACGTCAAACATGGGCGTTTATTTTCCAATTGCAGTTCAGGCCAGCAGAATAGATTTTGACAGAAGCCGATTTAAAAATTTAATATTGGTTACGGATAATCTTAATATATTTTAAAATGCAGTTTTACCGTAAAGCTCGAAAAGTTTTTTTATACTTAGCGAAAAATTGACAAAAGTGATTTAAGCTTTGCGGTTAAAAAATGTATTTAATAATCTGACTAATGCTTATGTTTTTTTTGATTTTATCCAAAGTCAGAAAAATTTCAATAGATTTGTTTACTATCTAAACCAAAAACAATGAGAACATTAGACCAATGGTTTGACGAATATGCCTTAAGTCATCAAAACCCACAAAACAAAGCAATACACTATTTTTGCGTTCCGGCAATTTACTTTTCTATCGTAGGATTATTAATGATCATTCCGAGTGATCTAATTGCCAATACTTTGAAATTGAATGCTCCCATAATCGAAAACTGGGCTGTTGCTGTACTACTTTTTGTTCTTATTTTTTATATAAGATTGTCTGTTTCCATGGCCTTTAAAATTGCAATATTCTCGGCCATCTGTCTGGTTGCAAACTATTATATAGGACAGGTTTTTCCTTTGTGGATTTTCTCGATTGGCGTTTTTATTATTGCCTGGATTGGACAATTTTATGGTCATAATATCGAAGGCAAAAAACCTTCTTTTTTAAAAGATCTTCAGTTTTTAATGATTGGCCCGGCTTGGGTTGTCGAGAATTTGTTTTCCGGAAAAACGAAGCTTTAATCATTCAATAGCTATGAAGATCGACAATAAAGAAATTCAAATTGAAAGTGACGACATCTTTACCTACAGAAGGATTAGGCGCGCCATTGGCTATTTGGGCATAAGTTTGCCTTTGCTTTTAGTTGGCTTGTCTTTTATTGCTGTTTTCAAAACACCGCTTCAGCCTTCCATAAGTGATTACTATTTCACCAATCTTAGAGAAATCTTCACCGGAACTTTATGTGCGGTTGGGTTATTTTTGATTTGCTATAAAGGCACCAGCAATGCTTCTTTGTTTAAAAATGATAGTGTCCTGAGTAATATTGCGGGAATTATGGCGATTGGTGTCGCATTTATTCCCGTAAATCCTGATGATTTTTCTGTTAAGCTTTATACGCTGGTTCCGTATCCTGAAAAATGGCTGGGATGGCTTCATTATGGTTTTGCAGCTTTACTCTTTTTAATTATGGCTTTGCTGGCCATTAACGTTTTTACTATTGGTCAAAAAAATGAAACAAGAGACGCAAAAAGTGTTTTAAACGAAAATAACATTTATAGAGTTTGCGGTTATTCGATATTGGTTTTTGTTGTTATGGTTCCTATCTCAGAAACTTTTAAATTGTTTCCGCATTCTACTTTAGTTTTTGAGGCACTGGCTCTTTTTGCTTTCGGAATTGCATGGCTGATAAAGGGTCGCGCTCTGGGCGATAAAGGCGTAATTGGTAAAAAATTATATCAGGAAAATAATCCTGTTGATACTGAAAAAGTATTTGAGGAATAAATTAACTGCTCTTACTAACATTTTTTTCGAAATATCCCTAAAAAGTATTTTTTTTTCGAAATAGAACAAAATAAAGTCGCTTAATTAATCCAATAGCTCTGCCTTTGATGCGTTATATATATTTTTTCATTAAGGCATTAAATTGTTTTCTAGTTGATAATTAACCAAATCAAAGCCATGAAAACATTTACAATTTCATTTGTTTTTTAATGCTTTTAACAAATTATCAATTATGAATGCACAACAAACCACCGTTTAAATTCGAAAACAGAATTTGCAAATGTTTCAGGCAAAAAAACACTGTTAATGGGCTGGTCCTATGGCGGATTTTTAGCGCAAATGGCAACACTTCAATATTCTGATCTTATTTCACAAACTCTACTATTAGGAACGCGGCCTACGGGAGAAAGAGTTGTTCCGCTTGAACAGACTTTTCTGGATGCAGTTCTAAAACCCATAAATGACTTTAATGATGAAATTATACTGTTTTTTGAACCAGTTCAGAAGCCATGAAACGCACCATGCATCTCAGCATCAATATGTAAATTGTAAATTTGGTGATAAACTATATTCACGTTTTTTTTTAGAGAATACCAAGTAATCAATGTTTTAAAATCCACCTTAATAAAAAAAACAAAAAAGCCAGTGACATTGAATTATATCACTGGCTTTCGTTTGAAAATATATTAAATTCTTTACTCTAATTATCCAAAGAACATAAAAGCTTTTTTTAAAAATTTTATTACATTTTATAATTCAATCCAACTTCAAAAGTATTGTTTGCGTAAGCACCCAAGCTTCCAAAATATTTAGAGTATGCTAGAAAAACGCCTAAATTGTCCAGCGAAATTCCAAATGCTGTCGAAACAATTCTATTGGTATGATAAAATGCAGAAATATTCATCTTGTAATCAGTGAAATTAAATCTTCCCCCCATATCTAAAATGTCTTTGTGCCCTTTAATACCTCTATAAGCAACTATTGGTTCAATATTTAAGTTTTCATCGTAATTTGATAATAATATCTTGTAACTCACAGCTGAATAAAAAGTAGAACGATCTGCATAATTTTTTACACCATTATCATTTTCATAAAAAAGGTTATGAAGTTTTGGTACTGATGCCTGAACTGTCAATAATCTGCTGGTAAAAGCAATACCTAAATCTGCATCTAATTTTGCTCCTTCATTAAAATTTTGGAGTAGAGCATCATCTTTATCACCTATCACTTTACCATAATCAATAGAGGCAAATTTTGCACCTCCAGACAAACCAAAATGAAGCTTATCTTCTACTCCTATTGGTAAATGGTAAGCATAAGTTGCCATTATTCTTGTTCTGTTAATTAAACCTGCTTTGTCGCTGGTAACGTTTAAACCTAATCCGGTTCTGTTTCCAGAATTGTATTCAAAAGTGGCATTCATCAATATCGGATTTCCCGGAACTTCGTCCCATTGTCTTTGGTAACCTAAGTTCAGCTTTACCCCTTCTTCTAACCCTGCCATAGCAGGATTATTAATGTATTGATTTTGAAAATACATTGCCTCATATTCTGTCAACTGCGCATTTGCAGAATTTGTTCCCAAAAGAATCAGGAACATAATCACCTGTAAATAGATTGTTTTTATTGATTTTATTTTCATTTTATTTATATCTGTGTCTAGTTATCTCTAACCTTTTTTAATATTTTTTTCGATGCTCTAGTATGTTAGTTTCTAAGAATTGAAATAAATCCTTTTAATTTAGGTGAACCATTTCCTAGATCGATTAGATAGTAATAAGTATCTTCATTAACAGGAGATCCTTTGTAAGTACCATCCCAGTCGTTGTTATAATTATCTTTAGAATACACTAATCTTGCAGCTCTGTCAAAAACTTTAACTGAGTTATTTGGATATTTATCAATACCAGGAACTACCCAAGTATCATTTTTACCATCTCCGTTTGGAGTAATAATATTTGAAGGTACGATAGCTTGTGGTGTAGAATCTGCTCTGTCAACAATAACAACATAACTGTCTTGTGTACCATGAGGAGCCGTAACAACTATTGTAATTACATTCTCTCCTACATTTAAATCTATCGGAGCTGTAGGATCAGTAATTGTTTTTCCATCAACTGTCATTTCAATTGTTGCATCCGGATCGATTGTTTTAGGAGTGATGATGATTGAATCAGTTTCATATGGAACTTCTACTCTGTAATCTTTAGTATCTGTAGTGAATGCCGGGCTTAAAGTACCATCACTAATCGTAATATCTGTTAAACTTGCATTATTAGAAGGCACAACATCTTCTCTCGTAACAATTATGGTATAAGTTGTTATTGTTCCATCCTGAGCGGTTACTACAGTAGTAATTTCATTTTTACCTACTTCTAAAGGGATTTCTCCAGAAGCAGCTCCACTAGGTACTTCCTTTCCATTTACTCTAACAATCGCGGTATCATCTGCAGTAACTGGTGTAACTTTTATACTAGTAGTATCATGAGGCACTGTAGTTGTATAATCTTTAGTTCCCTCTGCAAAAGCTGGACTTAAAATACCCTCACTTATAGCTAAGTCTGTCAAACCTGAATTATTAGAATAATCTCTGGTAACATTTACATCATATTCTTTTATTGTACCATCTTCAGCAGTAACAACGATTTTAATATCGTTATCTCCTACTTTTAAATCTATCGGAGTTGTAGGATCAATAGATTTTCCGTCAACTATCACTACAACTTTCGCATTTGGATCAGCTGGTATAGGATTAATTACAAATGAATCCATTTTATTCGGAACCTCTACTTTATAATCATTTTTATCTTTATCAAAAGCTGGATCTAAAGTACCAGCACTGATAATAATATCTGATAGATCTGCATTACCAGAAGGTTCTCTTGTAACAATAATAGTGTATACTTCTTTTGTTTTTCCATCTTGGGCTGTAATTACAGTAGTAATCGTATTTTCACCAACTTTTAAAGAGATGTTCTCACTCGCAGTTCCCCTAGGAACTTCTTTTCCATTTACGATTATTGTTGCATTACTATCAGAAGTAAAAGGTGTAACTGAAATATCTTTAACATCATTTTTTACTGTAGCTGTATAATCTTTAACTCCTTCTGAAAAAGCAGGACTTAATTTTCCTTCGCTGATAGTTAAATCTATCATACCAGCATTACTTGAAGCGATTACTTTTAAAATAGCAGGAATGTATGTAATATTGTAGTTTAATGAAGTTGCTCCACTAGCTGTAATAGGATAATCTCCTATCGGGCTATTTTTTACTGCTGTAGAAGTAATCGTAGGTTGTGTAGCTAAACTTGCTGCAGTATCTTCATTTACAAAACCAACATAACTTGCTGTTAATACCGGATTATCTGATCCGTAAACTTTACTATTATCAATTGCAGTAATAGTTAAAGCTACTGGGGTAACAGTTAATTTCCCATTTGTTTCATAAGTGATGTTATAGTTTGATGAAGCTGCTCCGCTAACTGTGATTGGATAATCGCCTACTGAACTTGCTTTGACTGCAGTCGTTGCAATTGTAGCTTGTGTAGTTAAACTCAAAGCAGTATCACCATTAACAAACCCCGAATAAGCTGCAATTAAAGTTGGATTATCTGATCCGTATGATCTAGCATCGCTTTTTCCACTAATAGTTAATGGTGCTTTGTTTACAGTACTTGTTGCTATTGCAACATTTACAGTAGTGGTACCATTACTTGTCAGAACTATATTTCCTGAATAATCTTTTGCGTCAATTGTTCCTTTTAATCGAACATAAATTGTTTTTGATGCAATGGCTCCTGCTGCTCCAATAGTAAGTGCATCACTAAAAGTAGTTCCATCTGTGCTCACCTCAAATCCTGAAGGCGCAGTAATTAAAATACCTTCAAGCATAGCAAGACCCGATATATCAAAACTTTTTGAACTTGATGGCGTTCCGTAAGTTGTAGTTAATGCTGTCAAACTATTAGTACTTATCACTATTGTTGGTCCAACATTTACAATACCGTTATTAGAAACAAAAAAAGTATTATTTTTATTAACTGCGTTTGAAATCGAACTTCCCCACGATCCACCAGATCCTGCTGAAGTTCCTAATTTTATAAATTTAGCAGTATGTACTAAATTTGGGGTAAGATCTGCTTTTACTCCATCTACTATCGAAAAAGTGTCATTTATCGTAGTAACTGCACCGAAAGTTTTAATATTAGATCCTGATAATAATAAATTATTATAGGTTAGTGATGCTGGTCCTAAATTCTGAGCTCCACCGTTAAATTCTACAGTACCAGTTCCTGGTGTAAAAGTACCTCCGGAACCAATTATATTTCCAGATATTTTTAAATAACTTGATTTAGCATTTAGCGCACCCTCAGTTCTTTCCCAATCTGTAAATGAGTGGGTCAATCCTGATCCAAGACTAAGTGTTCCTAAGCCGTTAATTATTAATTTTTTTGTATTTATATTTCCTGTAAAGGTAGCTGTACCTGCATTTTTATTCATAGCAACTCCCTTAGAAGATGCGAAACTAGCTATACTTTGACTAACATTACCAGTTAAATAAACAAACCCATCTGTCGTAAGAGATCCGTTGTTGTTGATAAAATCACCACCTAAATATAAATTAGTGTTACCTAATATTAATGACGCATCTTGCTCTACTATAAGTGTCACACCATCATTAAATTTTTTATCTGCAACACTATTGCCCATAGTAATTGTACTCGCAATAGTAAGACCAAGAGTAGAAATTAGAACTCCTCCTTTTGCTGTAAACGGACTTACCCATTCAGGTCCAACTGTATAGGATACTGCACTATATTGTAGAGAAGCATCCGCACCATAAGTTGGCGCTGCAGATGCTATTGCTGTACCTGCCATATTAAGTTTGCCATTTACAATTACTCCTGAAGTAATTGTTCTTACACCACTACCAGAAATTGTTAAATTATTATATGTGTATGTACCAACATTACGCGTTCCTACACCATTATAAGTTACTGTTCCTTTCTCATCGGCGTTTAAAACACCTCCTGTCATTACACCTCCAATAAGTAAATTTCCATCTCCGGAAAAAGTTACGTCATTTTGAAGCGCATTTCCATTCATTGTAATGTTTCCAGATACACTTACTTTCCCAGTGTTAATATTTAAACTACAATTGCTTGTATTTCCGCCGCTGCTATTCATAACGATTGCTGCAGGAGAAAAACTCCCAGATCCTTTTACCGTCAATGCAACAGTAGTTCCCGGGGTTGAATTTTTCAACTCAAGATGAGCACAAGAAGCGCCTGCGTTAGTTATGATAGGCTGATTAATTGCACTTGTTATTAATACATCATCAGTAGCTGTGGGCTTTTCACCACCATTCCAGTTGTCGTCGTTATCCCATGCTGTGCTTGCTGCTCCCGTCCAGATCTTTAGTTGTTGACTATAACCTATATTAAATAGAAGAAAGGCTAATACTATAAGTAAATTTTTGTTCATTTTTGTTTTATTTCTATTCATTTTTGTTTTTTAGTTTTAGTTCATTTTTGCTAATTTTATCGTCATCCATTTTGTTTTAATTTTTTTAATTTCTTTAACTTCATTTTCTAATTTTAACTAATACCAATCTTAAAAACAATCGATCATAATTTACTATTTACTTAATTTTACACTCACATAAAAAAATCACTATAAAAAGTGATTGCTATTTTTAAATAAAAAAGTAACAATAAGTATAATATGCTGATTGCAAAATCATTGTGTAAAAACATTAACAACTCTAGTAAACATAAGGGTTAACGTTATTTAATTATTCAAATATTGCAGGTATTAGAATTTAATAACGCCCCCAAAAGTTTTTTAGATGACAGTTAAGGACATTATTTAGCAACAGATTTGTAAAAAAAAGACAGTGAGAAGAATCATAAGTACTGATTAAGGAAAATATCAGTAGAAATTGTAGCGGAATTCAAAATTAAACTTGAAGAAATTTTTGTCAATGGAATATAATTTTATAAATCAAGTGACTTTTGACAAGAGAAAAAAAGACATTCATTTTTGGGCATAAAAAAAGGCAAAATACATAAGATATGCATTTTGCCTTTTAAAGTGACCGCGGAGGGGTTCGAACCCCCAACCCTCAGAGCCGAAATCTGATATTCTATCCAGTTGAACTACGCGGTCATTTTGATTTTAGATTACAAAGTGAGAATCTAAAATAATATTTAAACTAAAAGTTTCTTTACAATTGCAGAAATCGTTTTTCCTTCAGCAGTTCCGCCTAATTGTGCAGATGCTAATCCCATAACTTTTCCCATTGATGCAATTCCGGAAGCTCCTGTTTCAGCGATGATTTTTGCAATCACAGCTTCTACCTCTTCTTCAGTTAATTGAGCAGGAAGGAATTTTTCGATTACAGCAACCTGAGCCAATTCCGGTTCAGCTAAATCAGGACGATTTTGTTCTGTAAAGATTCTTGCGCTTTCTTTACGTGTTTTAACCAATCTCTGAAGCAATTTTACTTCATCGTCTTCAGTTAATTCTTCTTTTGATCCTGATGCTGTTGAAGCTAGTAACATTTCTGATTTAATAGCTCTTAAAGCTTCTAACGCTACTGTATCTTTTGCTCTCATGGCGGTTTTGATTTCGTCCATGATTAATGTTTGTAAACTCATTTTTGTTTTTATTTGAATAAGCGACGCTTATAAATTGATTAAATATGTAAAAGTCTTTTATTGACTTCGACGGAACTCACAATGAAATTAACTTAAATAGTCTGCTAAAGAAGTCAATTTTTTAAATTCTGTGCGAAGATAAAAAAAATAACCCGAAAATTAAATCCAATTTTCGGGTTATCCTATTTATATGATTGTAAAATTAATCTACATTATCGTGCAAAAACGAATTGTTTGAACGCAATTGTAAATCGTTATTACTATCTGTACCAACAGAAATTCTTGAATTGGTCGTATTTGACTGATTGTTTGAAAGATCAATACCTAATCTTTTGTAAGCAGGCTCTTTTTCAAGTTCATCAATTCTTGACACATTATTATGGAATTTATAATTAAATTCTTTTAGTTTTTTTCTTCTTTCTTCTGCTCTTAAACGTAATGTCTCTTCAATTGTTAATTCCATCGGAGACACATTATCTGTTGTAGCAAAAGCAGGTTCCTGTGCAAAATCAACTCTCGGTTTCATCGTGATGTTTAGTTCTGCGGGAACTATATCTTCCACCACTTTTTCTATTGGTTTTGATTTGGTTAAATCATTCTCAACCTCCATATATTCTTCTAAAGAATATTTTATGATTCCATTATCAGAAAGTTCAGTTACCGGTACGAATGAAACCGGTTCATTCACTTTTATATTTCGTGTTTCATTTGTTAATTCAAACAAAACTCTTGTATCTTCAACAATTGGTTCTTTTTTTACTTCTGGCTCAGCTCTAAAAAGAGGCAAATCAAAAGAAAAAGTTGTTTGTTCATCTTTTTCAATTCTTTGCTGAACTGGTTTTACTTCCTGAAAAGCCTGAGTTTGCGGAGCTGAAATAGTAAAATCAATATCTGTAATTGGCGAAACGATTTCAAAAGTTACATCAAGATTTTTAATAAACTCTGACATTACTACTAATTCATCCTGATTGATTACTGGAGCAACAGCAACCGGAGTTGGGATCACGGGAGCAACAGCCGTATCTTCCATTAAATCAAAAACAATTTTTTCTTCTGACTTTGCAGTTGGTTTACTACTGGTTAAATCGAAAGAAGCCAATGCTCTATTTGTTAAATTATGAACACTTCTCTGCTCATCTTCTAACGTATGAATAATTTTTTTAGGTTCTGTAT